>Ga0315899_10000321_pt1 | contig 59120 bp, 51 predicted proteins | sample LakEriMetagenome_2_FD_203518 | JGI IMG/M metagenome (GOLD analysis project Ga0315899, IMG submission 203518) | Freshwater fungal communities from buoy surface, Lake Erie, Ohio, United States - Buoy 4 MA112 | ecosystem: Environmental > Aquatic > Freshwater > Lake | place: USA: Lake Erie, Ohio... | reverse complement strand
GCATGGAGACTATAGGGTTTAGGAGACTAATACCACGCTATACCCACACTTTTTTTTACTTTTATATATATATACATACACTTTTATTATTTTTAGGAATATGTCAACATCGTTTAATGTCCCATATGAAAGAATGGGGGATTCGGATTTATCACAACGATTATTATCATCACCAGCATTCGGATCTCAAAGGCAATCAGAACCCACAACTGAAAAAATAGGTCCACCCAAAGAAAAATTATTCAAAGAATTTTTAAAAAGTATGATAGAAGCAAACATAGCATTTGGATTAGATTCAACTAATGAAAAATTAAGCGAATTTAACAAAATATTTGATTTTAGTGACAGAAAAGATGTAACAGACGATATTACAAGTATAAAAGAAGAAATTGATAATAAGATGAGTAAATCAAAAAAATCTAGCGAGTCTAGTGAAGGTAAACTAGTGTCTAGTTTTCCTTCTTCTGCTGCTTCTGGTAGTGCTGCTGCTGCCACCTCAGCTGCTGAAGGGAGCAGCCGTAGTATCGGCGGCGGCAAAAGAAGACGCTCTATAAAGAGGAAGCACCGTTCTATTCGCTACAATACTTTAAGGAGCAAAAAATAAGTAAACTATAAAAATAGGATCATTACATATTAATGTTTTTCGTATTCCAAGTATAACGCAATACGAAAAATTGAAGTGAAAATTTAAGAATAAACAATAATAGCAATCTTCAACCCAACTACAAACAAAGTTACTCCCGATGGCATCTACGTCTACACCAACTTCATCGAACAGAACAAAAGGCAACCATAACAACAATATTGACAATACCGTATCGCTTCATCTTGTGATGTCGTGTGAAACATTCTGGGACTATGAAACAAATTTATTGGTTGATCGAAATCAGTTTGACCCCAAGATTACAAACCGTTCAGAAAAGGAGGCATTCCAGTCATTGTCGCAATTCCTATGCTTACACATGAAGCAGCACATCCAAGATGAACTTATTTCAGAAGGGAGACGTCAGATGCTGTCACAGCTAGATGAGGTATTCCCGAAGTTTCACATCCATGGGCAAACGGTTCATGAAATCTTATACCCGAATGACCCAACGAATTCCGACCATTGCCGAGGAGATGGAAAAATATTCATATGTACACACTGTTAGTAACATTTTACAATACTATTTATTATCATACATCTTATAACAGGAGTAATATATATTTTTTATAGATTATAATATATAGCACATAAATATGGAAAACGTTGGAGCATCAATGGAAGATGAAGAAAATGAAGAAATGTATATTGGTGAATCGGATCAAAACGAACAAGGAGAAATGGCTGTAGCACCTACGCTTTTCAAACAAGTAGTGGATAGTTTGAAACCTAGTCAAAGTTTGTCAAGTTGTATTATTAATACGCAAGGTGGAGGATCACAATCGGGAGGAGCAAATAGTGTAAGCGTTGACAAAATAACAATACTTATTATGTTAGCTCATGGACTCATAAACTTAACTCCTACGCAGGTTGCACTAGAACACCCACATCCTACTATAAATGTTTCCGCCTTACAAAATGTTAAAAATCTAGCAATATTTGGTTTCGCTCCTACAGGAATGGTTAATATAGGAAACCTTCAAGAATTAACTACATATGGCGATATGATACAAAATGAGTTTATAGCAATGATTCAATCAACGGTTAATTCATCAATTCAAAGTATTGAAGATAAGATTAAGAATAATCGGGAAAAATTAGAGGTAATTAGAGCCCCAAGAAAAATACCTAAAGAAGGTATTTTAACTAGAATTTGTAATATTTGTTTCAAGGCTTGGGTATCATTACCATCAATATCAGAAACAGTAGATAATTATACTTTTAAAAATTTTTTGAGTGTTTGTAGAAATATATTGCCTAGCACAATATTTTCTAGTTCTAAAAGCATCATGGATGGGGGTGTGAAACATGTGGTTGTTAAACGAGCGGATGTGAAACAAGGGGTTGCTAAACCAATAACAACGAGTAAATCACATTCAACGGGTCAAACATTTTCTTTGGGTCAACCATTTTCAATGAGCAATGATATGTGTGTATTACTACTTGACGATTTACGCAGTTCTATACAAAATTTTGACAGGGTTAGATTTCCATTAATATGTGAAGCACTAAAAGGTCAAGATTTCTGTGATGCTGCGATGGCAAACTGTATGGAAAGATGTAGAAAACTTTATATAGTAAAAGGTTTTGGTTCTGGTCAATTACCATTTGTAAATAAACATTTTCAATATAATACCGTAGCAGATGGACCACTTAATATGGGTGTTATAAAATTAAAATTTAGTATAGATAGTTCAGGTAATGTTAATAGTAATCCTAAACTATACAAACCCGAAGTTTTGATGCTAAAAACTGGTTTGGTTGATCCGGCAAACCCAACATCATTTTGGTGTAGTATGCAAGACTGGATACAATTGTGCACAGATCATGGTGACGAAACTGTTTGCGTCGTCGACTTATCATGTTCAGGTATTGTTTGTGAAAAACAAACGTTAGTAGAATTACCACGCAATGTCCAAAGTCCTGGGGGCGGTGGGGTAATTAAAAAAAAATCATATTCTAGAAAAAAGTCTAGAAAAAACTCTAAACCAAAAAGCATTAGAAAAAGATCAAGACGTATTAAACATGTAAGAAACAGAAGAAATATAAGAAAAAATAAAACTAAAAAAATAAGGAAATAATATATTTTATTTATTTTGAATATTTCGATATAAATAAAATTGAAAATATTAAATGTATATATATAATATTATAACATCTACGAGAACAAACAATGTCATCCGCAGCCGGTCAATACTTTCCGAATTCACAATACTATCAACAAAATCCGAATATTCATTCATCATATATACCAATGATAAATGTTCCTACAACAAGTCGTCTCCCCACACAAGGCGAGCTGGTCGCATCAATTGAATTGTTAATCGCGCAAGTCGGCGAACTATCGCGCAAGATTGATCGTGTCGAATCGCGTGTAAATGATTGGGTGAATCTTAGCATAGCGGAAAGAATGATCATTGCCGAGAAAGGCATTACCGCGCTTAAGACGTGTCACAATGAACATAGTGCCAAAATACACACATCCGAAAAGGAGATAGATGATTTATTTGGATATTTAAAAGAAGTGAAAGAAGACACAAACGATAATTACAGATGTATTGACCGCGTTTCAGATGTTTTATCTCAACACACATCAAAGCTACGCCATGCCAAGCAAAGGTCCCGCGATCTTGCCAAAAAATATGCCGAAATTGGAATACTCCGTAGGCGTGTATCTAAATGCGAGGATTTCAACACAGAATTTGCCGAATGTTTTGAGGCGCCACTACAACTTAGGGGTATAATTTCAAATATGAGCGACAAAGTGGACGAGTGTGATAGAACGATATCCTATATGGTAAGATATGGTAGCGATATTAACGCGGGTGGTAGTTGCGCAGCGCTCGATAATACAATACCGGAGTATTCTACATTTTGCGATGAATATGAGGAATCGAAAATGGGAGAGTTGCCTGCGTGTATGCTTGATGAATATTTCTCGAACTACTGTGATGAGGAGGACGTATCTGCGAAAAAGGATGTCCATGTTTTAGAGGAGGATGACGATTTTGTGGAGATATAAATTTATTGTATTATAATTATTGGATTCTTATTTTTTATCTAAAATGGTTAATGCTTTTACGAGGATTAATTCTTGTTCGGACAACTTTTGAAATATGAGAGCATTATCGAATTTTACGACGACGGATTGTCGTTTAGTATTTCTACATATAAGAATAACTCCATCATCATTTAAAGTGGTTCTTACAAGAAATGCGCCATTCGTAAGTTTGATTTCCGCCGTTTCTACATTAAGGGGGATCCATCGTATGTAACGCCCATCTTGTAATCCGTTAATTTCATCAACGTATCTATAATCAGCCAAACGCGTATGAAAATCTTTCAGTTCTTCTTTTGAAAGTTGTAGTTTTTGAAGAACATCATTTTTTTCTTGTTTAATTTTGGAAGCGGTTAATCCGGCAACACCTGTATTATTATCGTTATCGAGAGCATAAAGCAAGTCTTCGACATTTAGACTCATTCAATATAAAACAATAGTTAAGATTATATATACTGCTAGGTTGTTGTATATATAATATAAATAATATTTAAATTGTAAAACTACATTATTAACAGTTATGTTTGCGTTGTTTGCCTAGTTTCTTTAAGTAGGTTTAAAATATACTTATTCAAAGAGGCTTAAAGCTCCCCCGGTATGGCGCCCATTTTCGCGATATTCAAAAGATCCCCGAAAAAGTAGTGTATACGAAATGCGAAAAAGCCGAAAACAAGCTCCCCCATTTTTGGGACATAAATTGAATTTTCTTGGGGAGGACTTTTCGCGAAAGATGTCCTAATTTTGGTATTCTTGATTTATTTCAATATATATGTATCAAAAAACGGGGATAAAAAGTAAATCGATCGGGTATAAAATCAAAAACATCCCTGAAAATAGTTATACCTATATTATAAAAAAAATAGATTCCCCATATTCCACCCCATCTTTTACAAAATTGTTGCGATCCTCGGATTGTGAGCATAATGGTCTCGTCGTCGCGCATTCGCGCTCCTCCGCATAAAGCATAAAGGTAAGGCCGCAAATATTGGGAGGGCGGACGCCGAAGTGAATGAAGTGAATCGTTTTTTTCAAAAGTTTTTTGGATTTTTCAAAAATGGACAAAAATAAATGTCCATTTTGCAAAAAAAGGTTTTAGATTTGAAAAAAACATCGATTTCGTCACTCAGACCATAATGCTCACAATCACTTTTTTTAGTTGATTTTTTTGTTACGATAACTTTTTTTTCAAAAATCTTAGAATATATATTGGGAGCAAAAGGTCGGCGTTTTTGTATACAAAAAAATGTCCAAAGTGCCAAAAAACGCCGGGGTTTTTTAGTTGCGAAACTTGCGACGTCAAATGCTCTAAGGAATCTAAATATCACACTCGCTTCGCCAGACCGAACCCCGAAAAGTTTACAAAAGTTTACAAAAGTTTACAAAAAAACGCCACAACTAATAATGCTCTCATATATAAATGTCCTAAAAATATTTGTGACGATACTTTGGAAGCATAAATAAATGTCCATTTTTTAATGATAAAAAATGACACGACAATATCATCAGAGTTAAAAATATCAATAGTATGGACAAGACGATGTAATATTAAAGCTGTTAAAAGACAATGAGAGATCCGTCAAACATTAAAAGATGTGAGCATAATGGTCTCGTCATTACACAACCGCTATCATCCACGCAAAGCATAAAGGTAAGCCGCATAAGATTGGTAGGGCGGACGCCGAAGTGAATGAAGTGAATCGTTTTTTCCAAAAGTATTTTGGATTTTTCAAAAAAGGACATTTATAAATGTCCTTTTTGCAAAAAAAGTTTTTAGATTTGAAAAAAACGATGCATACGTCACTCAGACCATAATGCTCACATTCACTTTTTTTAGTTGATTTTTTTGTTACGATAACTTTTTTCCCAAAATCTAAAAATATATATTTGGAAAAGGATTTAGGCGTTTTTGTATACATAATATATATCCAGGAATGTCACAAAACGCCAGATTTTTTCTTTGTGAATCTTGTCACTTTAAATGCTCTAAAGAGAGTGAATACACTCGACACCTTGCCACATTGAAGCACCAAAAGTTTACAAAAGTTTACAAAAGTTTACAAAAAAACGCCACAGCTGATAATGCTCTCATATGTGAGTGCTCTAAAACATACACAACGCGTATGGGTCTTTGGAAACATAAACAGAAATGTCCAATTGTGAAAGATAAAAACGACACGATTATATCGTCAGACTTAAAAGATATCCACGGTGTAGACAAAGACGACTTAATATTAAAACTGTTAAAAGACAATGAAGAGATTCGTCAAATCTTGAAAGACGTTATACCTAAAATGGGTAACAATACCATAATAAATAATAATAACAATAATACAACTAATAATTTCAATCTGAACTTCTTTTTGAACGAGCAATGTAAAGATGCTCTCAATATTTCAGAATTTGTGGAGTCTCTCAAGATCACATTTGAGGACTTATTGTATTCAAAGAAGAATGGACTAGTTCAGGGCATAAGTAACGTGATGATACGCGGGTTAAAAGAGTTGGATATATATAAGAGACCGATACATTGTACTGACATCAAGAGGGAGACGATGTATATAAAGGATCAAGAAAAGTGGGAGAAGGACGATACGCGGGAGATAATGAAAAACACGATAGAGATGATAGCGGATAAGGAGCGAACGGCGTTACAGATATGGACGGATGAGAATCCTGATTGGATGGAGACAGAAAAGAAACAGATCGAGTATTTAACGATGTTGCGTAGTATATCTGAGCCAATAGAGTATGAGGAGAAGAATGGTAAGAAGATTATTCGCGCTGTGAGTCGTGAAGTTATAGTAGACAAGAAGGATTAATGGGAGGGCTGGAATGCGATGAATGGCAAACGCGGGAGAAATTGCGAAATTCCCGGCGACGAAATGTTAATATTATTATGACAATAATATTAAATGTAATAGTATAATATATAACTATATCATATTAAGGAGCGTTTTTTTGTAGGATGGTATTTGGAGATTTTTGGTATTATAATATATTTGAGGAAGGACATAATACTCCACCCGATGAAGTAGCATATCGTATGATGCAGGAGTCATCAACGGCAATAAAACATACACCTAGTGGCGAGATATATTATAATACAGTATATAGTCCACGTTTGCCGCATACAACAGTAAGAACATATGATGAATATGTAGCGTATAATAATGTAATAAAGCAACATAAGATGTTGAATGACAAGAAGGAGATGAGTGAGAATCGTGTATTATTTTTCCTGAAAGAGATGTTTTGCTGTAGATAAGTCTTTAACAGTATGAATATAATATGAATATAAGATCTAAAAGTAGTAGTGTTTAACTTTTCTATATTCTCTTATAATAGTGACATATAGGTAAGTTCCTAATATAACGCCTATTATATCCAATGCTGGATGCTCAAGTAAGTCTCCAAATATCTTCTTATTATAATTTTTAATGTATGTGCTGATGACTATAGCGACGGAGGAAGATAATGCTCCCACCATTACATCACTGTTGTCAGGTCTTAGACCAATTTTATTGAAAACTTTGGCAAGTCCTTCATCTAATAATATACCAAACATAAAGGAGTCAATAAAACCATATATTATAAAAGTAGTAATAGATACTATTAAAATTTGTGTATGTATTTGTCTCATCGTATATATTGTCATTCTATTTTTATTTTTAGTGAAAACTACTTAAAAATAAAAATACATATTTTATTTGGACACTCGAGTCAATGATATCCACGATTTACCATGAAGACCACGAACTGCTTCCAAGGGCACCATTCGCTGCTTCTGGTTCCATAAACATATCATCCATACCAGGTGTAGCAGCGCCAACCATTGGTGTGGCCGTGTTAGCATACATAGAGTTAAAATTCTGGACAGGTTGTGTCATGCCCATACTACCTCCACCGCTCATGCCACCCCCACCATAATTGGACATCGATGGACCCTGGACAGGCACGGGTGGAGGCGCGGCATATTGTTGAGATATTTGCGGATTTATTGTTGTCGGTTGCGTTCCTTTATTATTCGCTGCTGTTCCGCTTTTATTTTTCATACTAGCTTTTGCTTTAAGTATAGTATCTTGTGGAACGTCAGGTCGACCTTCGCCTGAAATACGACCTACTTCTAAGTTATATTGACCTGCTTCATGCGAAAACATGTCAAATGGTCTAGGAGTATAACCAAAATAACGAACAATCATGTCATCAACTTTGAACCAATTATCAAATCTATGTAATAATATTGATATTCTTTCACGATAACCGGCTTGACTCATCATCATAACTAAAACATAAACAATTATAACATTCGTAAGATTAATGATCTCATAATATTTTCCACTTAATGTAGGTATAAAGTTAATAATTCTATCAATAAAAAATATACCAATAACCATAATAGTCATCTCAATAATCGTAACCACTAAAATATATAAAGATGAGTTTTCATGTGTAACTGTTGGTAAATATTTTTTTAAGAAATACATCAACAATATAATGGGTATAATTGACAATGTCATATACTGAACAATATTAACCAAATCATCTCGTTTAAATTTTGTTAACATAAAAACATAAGAGAAAAACCCCTGATTCGTTGCCGGTTTTATACTATCGTCCATTAGTTTATATTATGAAATATATTAAGAAATTAAAATAAAATAAAAATGTTTTATTTGATGTAATTACAAATTATAAAAACATTAAAATAAAATATACTAAAGATATATCTATTTTAATTACTATAAAGATACAATGTTAAAAAGACTCGCTAAAGCAAATATGGTTCCTTTATATTTGGAAGATTATAATACTGATAATAAAGATCGTTCCCACGAGGAGTTTCAATATTTAAATTTAATTCATGATGTGTTACAAGAAGGGACAGTAGAGCATAGTAGAAATGGTATTACTAAGTCAATATTTGGAAGCGCTATGATTTTTTCTTTATCTGGAGGTGTTATTCCTATACTGACTACAAAGAGGACGGCGTGGAAAACATGTATTCGAGAATTACTGTGGTTTATTCGCGGAGACACAAACAATGCTCATCTTCAAGCAGAAGGCGTTCACATATGGGATGATAATGGGTCACGCAAATTTCTAGATAGTAGAAATCTTTTAAATAACAAAGAAGGAGATTTAGGGCCTGTGTATGGTCATCAGTGGCGACATTTTAATGCCGAGTATGATAATTGTGATAGTGATTATAACGGGAAAGGTATTGATCAATTAGCACAAATTATAGAATCTCTAAAGAATCCAGCAACAAGAACCAGTAGGAGAATGATAATGAGTGCGTGGAATCCGTGTCAGTTAGATGAGATGGCGCTACCACCTTGTCATATATTATGTCAGTTTAATGTAACCGATGGAAATAAATTGTCATGTTCACTGTATCAAAGGAGTGGTGATATCGGGTTAGGTGTTCCGTTTAATATAACAAGCTATGCTACGCTTACACATTTACTAGCTAAACATTGTGATTTAGAGGCACACGAGTTTGTATATTTCTTGGGTAATGCGCATATTTATCAAGACCATATTGAGCCATTAAAGGAACAGTTAACACGCGATCCGTATGATTTTCCGACAATTGATATATGTATGAAACGGGAGAATATCAATAATTACACAATAGACGATTTTAAAGTAAAAGATTATAAGTTTCACGAAAGTATAAAGATGAAAATGATAGCATAGTCACATATGACTTTTAGCAGGATTATAGATATATAGTATAGAATGTCTTTCAGTATATATAGTTAAATAAAATGTTTGCGTATAAAAAGGTTTAAAATACTATTATTAAGAAATATATACAAATTATTAAATGAGTAATAATGCTTCTTTATCTGCTGCTAAGAGACGGCGAGGTGGCGCTCCTCCACCTATGTCCTCGGCGCAGCCACCTGGAACACCAGGAGTTGTGAATTTGCCACCTGGGTTGCCTCCAAATTTTCGACAACTTCCTCCTCAAATACAGCAACAAATGTTACGGCAAATACAACAACGCGGTCCTCCTCCATCTATTCTTCCACAATCTTCTTCTCCAGCTAATAATCCGATTTCGGTAAACAAACCTATAGTCGGGCAAAATGTTATGGGTGGTAGTATTGGCGTTAGTGCTGGTGGAGTCGGCGCAAGTAATGGTCCGTATGTGGTAAATTCTGTTTTACATAATCGTGCCACAGTAGAGGTGACAGGTCTTCATATTAGGGATTTACCTATGACCTCGACAGGCTTACCTTGTCTTCCTTCAGGTGCTCCTCTCCCACCAAATGTATTATTCAAGTTACACCATGACGAGTTATTGAATCAAGACGCAACATTAAACGACTATTCAAATCGTCTACAAATGTTGACAAATCGCGTAGATAGAATTGAGAAAACTGGTGGTAAAAGCAGTGGTGATGGTGTCGGAGCTGTCGGAGACGAAGTGTCGGGGAATTATGATAATATTGTAGACGATACGAATTTTATTGGAAAAGTAGTTGATAATATTCTTACAAATACGAATTTGTCTGATATTATCAATCAGATCGAACCACTACAAAAAGAGAATGATAATTTGCGAGCTCTTCTTAATTCGCAACAGACGACGTTAAATGAATTATCGGGATTAGTAATGAAACTCCTAAATAATGGTCTGCCTACATATGTGTCAAGCAATGCGAACGGATGTGATTATTTAACCGCAAATCCTGGTGTTGGCGGCGAATACAGTGGTGAATATAATTCGGATCATATTACAAACGAAACATCAAATGGTTTAGAAGAAGCAGATGAAGGTGGAGAAGATGATGGAGATGGAGAAAAAGTTGACGCGGATAATGATGAGGTAGAGAGTTAGTAAGATTGTAAAAATACGTTAAACACCAATGACGGGAGATTATATAAAAATCATAAATTATAAATCATAAATCATAAAATCATAATAAGATAATAATATGATTTGTGAAATAAATAGTGAATACATTAATATAAAATAACATAACATACGTGGGTATTTTATGTTAATGAGTATAATTTTGTAAATATTAGTATAAAAACAAATTAGTAATAAGTAATTAAGTAAAAATATTTAATGAAAGAAGTAATTGCGGTATTAGTATTCTGTCTTGTGTTATTCATATATTTACACGTATTTTTTCATTTAAAAAAGTGCGATGATTTAGAAGTTTACGAGATGTCTAATCCGTCTAAAGAGAAGTTAGAAGAGATATGTGACATCCGCCAACCAGTAGTAACATTTTTTTCAAATGATACTCTCACAGACATTTGTAATTTTAATTACATAAAGACGAATTACAGCGCATTTGATATAAAAATAAGAAATGTAAAAGAACATGATGATGAAACTGAATTATATGTTCCTTTAGCCATAAGTGAATCCGTTGAATTATTTAAAAAGGACAAAGATTCACAATATTTAAGTGAAAAAAATTCCGAGTTTCTAGAAGAAACGGGAATAATAAAGCATTACAGGCATAATGATATGTTTTTGAGACCATCTATGGTTTCCTCGTGTTCATATGATATAATATTCGCATCCCTGAACACAGAAACACCCCTTAGATATGAAGTTAATTATAGGAACTACTTTGTGATTACACATGGTAAAGTAATTGTGAGAGTATTTCCGCCAAAAGCTACTAAATATTTATATGCTAATAACGATTACGAGAATTTCGAGTTTAGATCTCCGGTTAATCCTTGGAATGTTCAGGAGCAATATAAGTCAGATTTTGATAAAGTGAGAAGTATGGATATTACGCTTGTTACTGGGCAAATGGTTCATATACCGGCATATTGGTGGTATAGTATTCGTTTTGTAAAATCAAATACATCGATATGTGCTTTCAAGTATAAGACGTATATGAATACACTGGCGATAAGTAATCATTTGTTTATGCGTTTATTACAGAGACAAAATACTAAGCGCGTTATTGCGAAGAAGATGGATTTAAAAATAAATAAAACCGAATTAGATACAGTCCCAATGCTAGATAATAAAGATCTTAACAATGATGTAAAGATTGACATAGAGGACGGGTTAGGATCGACAGTAGGAATAGCAAAGGATGCTGTTATAGTATCGAACAAAGAAGAAGTAACCAAGATAGAATTGTAATAGCTATTGTTATATATTGAATACAGTATTAGTATAACTCATGCCCAATTCTAGCATTTCAATAAATTTATTAATATTTATTTGTTTATTATTGACGCGATGTTTTGGATTAATAAGAACAAGCTGAAATGCTTCGCGAAATTGGAAAGGTATATACTGTATGTATTTATTTGTTACATACTTTTCAGAGTCAAAAAAGTCGGAAGGATAATCGGCGTAGAGATTGTAGCAATAGCGAAAAATAATAATAGTTGCGAACAACAAGCTTATAGACCATAAGTCGTTATTTTTAGAAATTTTTGTCCATTCATAGGAGTCTTCTTTGTCATTATATACGTTTAATGTGGTTGGGTTACAATAAGGTTTTGTTCCTCCTGTTCCTTCGGATACAGCGTTTATGCCACACAATCCAAAATCTATAATGTATGGTATATTTGTTATATTTTGTATTAAAATATTGCCTGGTTTTATGTCGCCATGGACGAAGTCTTTGGAATGTAAAAATGAGATAGTTCTAGATACGCCAATACATATAGAGATATATGTATCAATGTTAAGTCTTCTATTTGAAATAAGTTTCATCCAGTCGTATATTGTGAATGAGTCAACGATACGTGGTTGTATACTGAAACATAATTTATTTTTCTTTCTACTGTTATGTAATTTAACAATATATGGTAAAACAATATTATATGGTTTTATAATACCTTTGCCCAGATAGCTCATCGCAAATAACTCAGATTTAAATGAATCGTGTAATCTGTCAACTTTAATAATTAAATCAGATGTTTTAAACACTCCACAACAAACTCCTGGAATAATATAATCGGTGGCATATAATTTTATAGATCGGAGATTAAAAATGAAGTTTTTATCTTTATTTATAATACCGTCAACGCATTTTTTGATAGAGTATAGTTCATTGGTGTTTAATATAGATGCTAGTTCTGACTCATATTCTAGTTGTTTATTATAATATTCTATTAAAGCATTACTATGTATTTTCATATTTGATTCGTAATATGCTGATGAAATTTTATCAATAACATAATCAATTATACAATAAACGTCTAATGATATGATCTGTTCATCTTTAGAATTTTTATATAATTCAAGAGATGGAGTTTCAACTGAATGTGGGTTTTCTAAAGCAACATTAACATGTTTGGTTGTAGATATTTTTTGTAAGGACAAACCTGTCTCAGTAAGTTGAGTTTTAACAGGTAACACCTCTAGTGAAGGAGGAGGCTGAGATAGTGACGATACCTTTGGCAATGTTATAGGTGTTGCTCGCAGATAATAAGCAGATTCATTTAAATCATCAATATCAATTGTATCAATTGTATAACTATTTGTTTCTGAAGAATCTTTTGATGGGAACAAATTTCCAATAGTTTTTTTTATAACGGATGTAATTTTTTTCATAATGTTATACAGAAGGGTATCACGCGTATTAGTAATGAGGTTTGATTATTATTAATATGAAATAATATATTTATATTGATGTTATAAATATATATAGGATGAGATATTACGGATAGGAGTAATTGCCGAATGTATTTTCTTCGCAGAATTCAATATATAAGAATCCGTCTTCATCGCCATAACAATTATATATTTCTCCTATAATGGATGATGGGGGTAATAATTTATTTTGAATAAAAAAGAATAGACCCTTTGTTTTGTCTAATTTAATTTTATCCCGAATAATATTTATTAATTGTCCTAGACATATATCGTAAGGAACTAAATATTTTATTTTGTGGGATGCTTCTATATATGTTGTATAACTGGCCGAAGAAGTAGACATTTCGACAATAACCGGTATACGGTTAGGATACATAGATAACATTTTTTTTGATTTATGCCGACGTTCTTCTAGTGATGTATTTTTTTTATAAGTAGAAGGCATGGTATATTAAATATGTTTTATTATATTAGTAGTTATATATTAATATAATGTATTATATTTATGCGATAATCTTTGAATATAAATATATAAAATGAATGAACTAAATATTGAAAATTTTCATTGTATCTTTTTCGTATTGTTGTTTTAGGGTTTTAAGTATATGTAATAGTAAGTATTTATGGTTACCTTTAATTAAGTGTATACTATTTTCGATACTTTTAATATGACTATTTAGTTTAATCATAGATTGAATGATATTAGATTTGGAAGTATTATTTTCACTTGAATTGCTATCAGTATGATCGTCATAGTTGTCGGCGTTGTCGGCGTTGTCGGCGTTGTCGGTGTGTTCGTCATATGATTTATGTTCAATGCGTTCAAGGTGTTCAAAATGACGAATTAAGTTTTCGTAGTGGCGTATAATACTAAGACGTGCTGTTAGAACTGTTCTATATAGACTGTTATGGTCGTATTCCGTATTTTGTTGGTTATTATTATCCCTATAGAACTTTACATTTTCGAGTAAGTGGGCGATTTGTTGATCAGATATACCCTTGGAGTATTTAATATTATTGATAACGATTTTAATATTTATGGGTGATATTGTATTGTGTATCGTTGTCGACACATGCGGAGGCGCAGCGGTTGTTGGCACATGCGGATGCGTAGCGGTTGTTGATGGATGATGTATCGTTGTCGACACATGCGTATGCGTCGCGGTTGTTGATGGGCGGCGTATCGTTGTCGACACATGCGGAGGCGCAACGGTTGTTGATGGATGATGTATCGTTGTCGACACATGCGGAGGCGCAACGGTTGTTGATGGATGATGTATCGTTGTCGACACATGCGGAGGCGCAACGGTTGTTGATGGATGATGTATCGTTGTTGGCACATGCGGATGCGTAGTGGTTGTTGGCAAACGAGGAGTCGCCATGGTTGTTGTAGGATGGTGTATCGTTGTCGACACATGCGAATGCGTAGCGGTTGTTGGCACATGCGGATGCGTAGCGGTTGTTGGCACACGAGGAGGCGCCATGGTTGTTGTAGGATGATGTATCGTTGTCGACACATGCGGAGGCGCAACGGTTGTCGGAGGATGATGTATCGTTGTCGACACATGCGGAGGCGCAACGGTTGTTGGAGGATGATGTATCGTTGTCGACACATGCGGATGCGTAGTGGTTGTTGGCACATGCGGATGCGTAGCGGTTGTTGTAGGATGGTGTATCGTTGTCGACACATGCGGATGCGTAGCGGTTGTTGTAGGATGGTGTATCGTTGTTGGCACATGCGGATGCGTAGCGGTTGTCGAAGGATGGTGTATCGTTGTCGACACATGCGGATGCGTAGTGGTTGTTGTAGGATGATGTATCGTTGTCGACACATGCGGATGCGTAGCGGTTGTTTCCATATGCGTATGCGTATGCGTAGAAGTTGTCGGTGGATGATCTATCGTTGTCGTAACGAGAGGAGGTGAAGTAGTTGTTATAACCACACTTGGTAATGGAGATGTAGCATTATTTTTCTTTCTACAGTATATATTAGCATCTCTGTTATTTTGCGTCCATAACCATTCCGCTTGAAGGTGTATTTCTCGCCGCTCCGTTTCAAATATCTGAAAACTATTATTCTGATAATTAGCACCATATGATGTAGAAATACTCCAGTCACTATCATCATAATCATATGTAAACCAATTTGAGGGCGGAGTCTTCGTAAAGTCCTTACATTTCCATTCCTGGTATTTTGTATAATCAGCACCATTATTCATATCCATAATAAATCCATTCAAAAATCCACTATACTCATTGCCAATACCATTAAAAGCAATTATTTTAGGACTTTCTTCGTGTATATACGGATAATACCTCTTTGTAGCATTCCACCCTGTTTCAAGATAATCAAATGTTTTTACTTCCGTTTTATCATTGTCAATGTATTTACCATCTACGTATATAGAGTAGTCACATTCACAAGCAACTTTTATAGGATATTTAATACTCCCAGCAACAGATAGTTGGACAGGTATAGCACGAATAGATGTAGCAAATAATCCCATAAATAATACTAAATTACAAATTCCCCCCACATCGGACCTAACTTTCTGAACGACCATTTGTATATACTTATATCATATTTTTAATTATATTTATATCAATTTTATATAACCATTAAACCATTAAGATATCATAATTACGGAATAATATACATTTTTAAATATACATTATATTAATAATGTGCGATATATTCATACTACTGAAATATATAACAGAGAATAATATTAAAAAGGTAACAGTCAATGCTGATATAACTATAGAATCAAACTGTGACAGTGAAACTACATCACATAAAGATAATTATTATTCAATGCTATGTTTTAAAGATTTGAGGATTTTTGCGCCACATGTAGTTACCGAAATATATATATCTAAAATAATTGAAGATCCACAATATATAGATGCCCTAAAATACACAACCAATATGTTCTGTAAAAATAAAGAACTATATAAGTATTATTCAAAAATTAAAACAGCAGCATCAGTTTCGTCAGAACATTGCGGACAACAGTTCCCCAATTTATTTTACATAAAGTTTCACAAACACACTAGCGAAACCGGAGATGATATTGATCCGCCTATTTTTATTCGAGATATATATACTAAGGGTATAACATTTGGAACATTTGACCTATTCCATTATGGTCACAATAATATACTTAATAGATGTAAGAATTTTTGTAATTATCTTTATATAGGATTGTCGAGCGACGAGTTAAATGAGAGAAAAGGTAAAATAAGTGTAGATAATTATGAAAAACGAAAAAATATTATTGAATGCGCACATCTAGGAGACGAAATATTCAAAGAAGAAAGTCTCGAATTAAAAAACGATTATATTCTACAAACCGGCGCAGAAATATTAATGATGGGAGATGATTGGCTAGGAGAGTTTGACTGGGTATCGTGTGATGTGTTATATATGGAGCGGACGCCAAATATCTCCACAACCTTACTGAAAACAATTAGAAAAATGACTTCAAACGAATTATAAATTATATTCATTATTAAATAAAAATAAAATTGATTTATAAATATGACACAATATAGTATATAACATATTGTTTCATTCTCCGCTATCTCATCAACCTAACTATATCAAACCTGAAGAAATGTCTGTAGAGATTCCTGTCAACGATACCACCGCCGATATTAATGATACCAATCCTATTCCCGAAAAATACCGCCACCGCACGTTAATCAATCAAAAATACATATTTGAAAAAAAGATAGGAGCTGGAAGTTTCGGGTGTGTATATAGAGGCAAAAATGTAATATCAGGTGATCATGTAGCTATTAAATATGAGGCAACCGAGGCAAAAATTCCTACACTTTTATGGGAATCAAAAATACTCAATCATTTGGCAGGGAAACAAGGAGTCGTTAAGTTGCGATATTATGGCACGGAGTCAAATAAAAATATAATTGTTATGGATCTATTTTCACACACACTATGCGAAGAAATCGAAAAAATTAAGAGATGCGACAAAAATACAAGTATCACAACAAAACCAGAAGACGTCGATAAATCTACAACAGCATCGTCGCCGGATGAAGCGGAAACAGAAACTGTTTTATATAAAAAAGACAGCGACACGGCACATGCTTCTTCGGATGATGATGGCAGCGGAGGCGCGGGTGTGTCGCAAACGATACACTCACAAAGTATACCCCCAACAGATTCAACGACAATATTGCCTAGCGTGACACCGCATATAATTGAAACGGTCAAATATCTCATTTCGATGATAGAAATTATTTGTCGTATCCATGAAGCGGGTATAGTTCACCGTGACATTAAACCGGAAAATTTTATGCTTACTGTTGATAAACGTTTACATATTATTGATTTTGGACTTTCGAGGTTTTATATGAAAGGAGATAAACATGTTGTTAATACGGGTGATAAGTCGATAGTAGGAACGATGCGATATATTAGCACTCATATACATAATGGAGATGTTTATTCGAGGCGAGATGATATTATATCAATAATGTATGTTGCGATATATCTTGTTAAGGGGAAACTACCTTGGATGGGAATTGTGCCACAAAAGGGGGAGTTGGCATCAAAGGAAGACATAGTCTATGCTAAAAAAGTTAAAACTACAGTAACAGAATTATGTGAAGGTATTCCGTATTTATTTCAAAAATTGCTGGAATATTCATATAGCTTGGGATTCGAAGATAAACCCGACTATTCGTATATGACAAGACAATGTAAGAATTATTTGAAACTATATATATAAATATTTTCCGAAAATATACTTAAAGCCATTTTATATATTAAAGTATCAGCAATCTTACAATGAGTTCTGCGAGTTCTTCTGTTACATCAGCCCCTGTTCGTCTTACTGGGCGCGTGAAGTGGTTCAATAACAAGACAGGTTTTGGTTTTATTTCTGTGGTCGGTGGCAATGACCAGTTCAAAGATGCTAGTGAGATCTTTGTTCACCACTCAGCGGTTACGGTAAGTCAGGAGCAATACAGGTATTTGGTAGAGGGTGAGTATGTGGAGTTTTCGGTTGTGGTTACAGAGTCTGGGGCTCATAAGTTTCAGGCAGGTGATGTTCGTGGCGTGAAGGGAGGCAAGTTGTTTTGCGAGACGCGACGAGAGCATCGTGTAGCACAAGAAGGTGCTAGTGGAAGCAGGGAGCACCGGAACCAGCACCAGCAACGACACCAGGATGGTGAGAGTTCGCGTGGTAGTGGAGCTACTCGTGGTGGTCGTGTGACGCGGGGACGTGGTGGGTATAGTCGTAATGGCGAAAGCGGTGGTGAATGGATGTTAGTCCGTCGTGGTCACACCGGGGATCGTCAGCCATATCGTCCTCGCCAGCAACGCCCTGAGCGCACCGAGCGCACCGAACGCCCTGAGCGTCATACTCAGAAGCACGAGCAGGAACATCCGGCATCCGCCAATACATCTACTCAGTCCCCCGCACCGGTAGAAACTCCCGCCCTTGCTACTACTGGTTCATCTGATGTTCAGTCTACGCCCAGAACAGCATCATCGAAGAAGCCTCGTCAGACAAAGCCGACTTTCTAAATAATAAATAAAACTAACAAAAAACAAAAAACAAAAAACTAATAAAAAAACTAATAAAAATATTAATTTGTTGACAATTATCTTGTTAACAAATTAATTTCTGTATTGTAGATTCATTACTTGCTTCTATTTTTTCTTGTCAAGAAAATTCGCCGCATTTTTTGCTTCTTTGACAAGTATTTACTTCTTGTTTGTAGTGAATAATTCTTGCCTGGATACTTTAAAAATTTGGGACGTTTTTTACATGTAAATCCACTATGTTTAAGACCTTTTCGTCGAAATATTGAATCAGTACATATTCCAATAGCTTTGCTTTCTGCTTCTGTAGGTGTCTCCGTGTCTATTTCGTCATCCGTTTGTTTAACCTTTTTAATACACTTACATAATTTATCAGCAAGTATCTCTTCCGCTTTGATTTTAATTGTTTTAGAACTATCTGTAGGACCAATTGGTATTTTATAATAATTCAGTATTTTTATATAATCATCTTTTTTTAGAATACCCATCAACTACTAACTCTCGGATTCCAAACTACTATAAAGTTATATTACAAATAGATAAAATTATTAAATAATTCTATAATTAATAATAATCATTAATAATAAGCAATAATTATAACAAAAATATATAATCATATTTTATATTCGTTTAAATGCCTAAACCCACAAAAATAACATTTAAACCTAAAAATAAAAAAGTAATAGTTTTTGATTTAGATGAAACGCTTGGGAGTTTTGGAGAACTTGGTTCATTTTGTAATATACTAGACGAATACTACGGAGATAAGCAAACGTCATACAAAATGTTACATGATCTTTTGGACCTATATCCCGAATTTATACGCCCACAGATAATGAATATTTTAAAATATATTTTACAAAAAAAGAAAGAGGATAAGTGTAAATATATAATGATATATACAAATAATCAAGATCGTGTTTGGGTAGAGCATATTAAAGCATATTTCGAGAAAAAACTAAAATCAAAAATATTCGAACAAGTCATATGCGCCTTTAAAGTTGATGGACAAGTTTTAGAAATCAATCGCACAACACAAGAAAAGACTGTCGACGACTTCTTCCGGTGTACTAAACTACCACGCGACATTGAAATATGTTTTGTCGATGATCTTTTTCACCCTAAAATGGAAGAAGATAACGTTTACTATATTCACGTAAAAGCATACAAACATTATATACCCACGTCAGCGCTCGTAGATAGATTCATGAACTCAGATCTAGTAAAAGACGTCAAAAATAAAGAGGAACTAAGGAACTTTCTCACGTCAAAGCTTAAATACAATATCCCAGAAAAAAATAAAGAAGAACAAGATGTCGATATTATTGTAAGTAAAAAACTACTAGAACATATAAAAGAATTTTTTAATAAAGATGAAAAAGACAGTAATAAAGAAACATCATCTTCGTTGTTATCACCACACTCACATTATGATATAAGCGCTAAGCGAAAATCGTTCAAAAGACCAAAAAATGTATACCAGAGAAACAGAACTCTTAAGAAAAAATTATATTATTTGTAGATATTTGATAATTATAGTATTTTCTATATATTGCTTAATCCGTGCTGGCGTCAATCAAGCACCCGACGCGTTTCAAATGCTTCTTCGTCTTTTTGTGGGCATTCATATTCGAAAGCTGAACATCACACCCACACTCACAAATAACACGCGTCTTTGCTTTCTCCAAAATTTCAGCCCTCCGCTTAAGATAATAATCCTTATTGTATTCTTTAATTTTTTCATCATTTTCCCTATTGTAACTCTTCTGATATTCCAACTTTCTATCGCGGTGTCTGCGATAGTAGTCATTCGGTGTGTCATTGGTTTTTTCATGCGTTTCAGAAAGCCTTGAATTGATATTGTTATTGACATCAATGATAGTTTTCATATTGTTGTTGATGTTGTTGATGTCGTTGATGTTGACAGTGTCACTGAGATTGATCTTATTTTTGCGCTTCATCTTTATCGCGCTCTGTAATACCCCGGATTGAGTTCCGAAAATATTATTCACGGATTTCTTCAAAACAATCTGCGATCTTGCGGACATTGTATGGCGATGATTAGGATGCGGATGATGGTATAAGCGTGTTTGTAGTCTTTACACACTGTCGTGTTCTTTACATATACTAATACAAACAATATATGTTTCAATTTTTCAACCCATAAAAAGAAAAAATATAAAAATATAAATATATAATAACAAGATGCGTATTTTTACACTAACTACAGTTGACGAAAACAAATATAAACCTCTTGGTTTAGTAAGAGGGACAATTGTCCATTCCGTATCTTTTTTTAGGGATATTTTAGGAAATATAACCGGTCTTCTTGGAGGAAGGAACTCAGCGATAAATAAAAAAATCGACGACGTTTACGCAGAAGCTATTACTGAATTAGAAGCTTATACAAAGAAAACATACCCAACGGCCACTTCAATCGCTGGTGTAGAGATATCACTAACTGAAATGCGCGAATTCATTATATGTGTTGCTACAGGAACTGCTATGGTCGAAATAACAAATAAACCCAATCCTACTCAAAACCAGGTATTAAAATCAGCACCAATGCCTCGCATGATAGCTGCTGCTTCGGGTGGTAAAAAAAGGAGAACAAAACGCGCATCACATAAGTCCCGTAAATCGCGTAAATATAGAAAATAAAACAACAAAAGACAAATATCATAATAAAAATAATGGATTGTAATGATAATAAAATCTTAACCCATTATTTTTATTTATAGTTAAAACTACCATAATTTACTACAACCACAACCACCGCCACCAGTTTTAACATGAAGCTTAGAATAATTCTTACGATGCGAACGTCTACGATGTGTTCTTCTATGTTTACGTGTTCGTCTTAATCTTTTTACGCGATTTTTTCTGCTTTTCCTGTATCCACCACCTTCTTGTTTTAATATTAGTCCATTATTATCACCCATCAAACTATTTTTCTTATTTGTATGTTTCTCATAATCCTTAATTGCCATATAGATCTGATTGTTGTTAATACCACTATCTTTACCTTTACTCCTGCTCCTGCTTCTACTCCTACCCCTACTTCTACTCCTACTCGTTTTGTCTTGTTTTGCCTTCTCCATAATCCATTGCTTAAATCCTTCATAATTTCTATCATTATTGTATACTTCAGGGCTATGTAATTTTGATGGATTAAAATATAAAATAGTAGGAAAACCATTTACATTTGGCTTTATTCCATGTTGGTGAAATTTTTCAATACCACCTCGTTCAATAGCCCCTAAAACAATTTCATTTTTCATAGTATCTTTTAACTCTGATATTACACGATTCCACGCCGGCATCATGTTAACACAATGCCCACAACCATTCATGTGAAATAATACAATACCGTGTTTATTTTTTAACATAGCAATTTCATTATCTGTCAAACTTATTGCTTCTCCGGTCATTTGTTATGTAATATATATATTCGCGTATATATTATATATTTAGACAAAAAAATATACATCAGCATTTTATTTAAAACATTTATTAATATTCATATTTTATATATATATATAATATATTATACAACAATAAAATGTCTTATAAAATTATACTAATAACTGTCTTATTTATTATTGTTACATATTTCGTATTAAACTATACAAGCGCAGATTTCAAAGAAGCATTAACAACGAAGCAAGATAGTCCAGATACAAAATGCCCAGATATTTTAATACAAAAGGGTTCGCAGTTATTTTTATATAACTCCAAGAAGCATATGGTGCCAGGTGTAAATCCCGTAACATTTAACAATTTAGAAGAATATACTGAATTCCTTGATTGGCAAAAATCATCAGGATTAGTATGTCCTGTATTATTTTTACAACAAACAGAAGATACACAAGGAGAATCGGTATATAAAATTCGCCCAGGTCCAACAGATTTACAAGGAGGACTGCCTCCTGCTTCTTCTATAAAAATGCCTCCCCCCAGAAGACACATTACAAAAATATTAGATGCTTCTCGTGATGACAAGCCATTTAATGTAAATTCATATCCCGGTTACGATACATCTAATATTGACCAAGGAGAATTTACACCCGATATGATGCTTGACTATATAACACAGTCGACCGGCTTGAGTCCTAATCCTATGGATCCGAACTGGGGAGGTGCTGATTTTACGCAGGGATTAATTGACGCTGGTTACTATGATGACAATAATGTATCTCTCGCCGTTGGATAATAAATATTGTCAGCATTATTGTTCCTCATATATGATATGCTACTGCTACTGTTTCAATAGAAACTTCTTAATATTATCTACACATGTTTTGCTAATCTTACGCATTGCGCCAGACTCCGTTTTCATCATAAATGTGTTTAGTGCTTCTGGCTCTTTTTCAAGTTGATATAAGAGATTTTGTATTGTCTTATATTCATTCATAATCTGTGTCGCTATTTTAGAGCTTATTCCTGGAACACATGCTAACATTATTATATTTATATTATCCGGAGTAATGTATTCATTTTTCTCTTTATGACTTTTAAACACACCGCAATATTTTTCACTTTCTTCTTTTTCTGTATCACCAACAGGGCTTTTATTCGGACTTCCATCGCCTGTTGTTACTCCTCCGCCATGTGCCACACTTCCATAATAAGCACACCGCGTTTTATCAGTTAAACATGTCTTGTCATACTTATCCGCAAAAAATACTATAACATCCGCTGTTTCACATATAGAGTTTGTCCTAAACACTGAAAATCCCTTGTAATATAACAACGAAAACATACTACTAATAAGGACCTTCTTTGATATGCGCCCCTTTTTCTCATTGTATCTCTCGATATCGCCTTCAATAATATAGACAATATTATGATTATGCGTATCCTCTTTATTGAGGCGAAACGACTGCTCATTATATCTGCCGTCTTTTATACTAGCTGCTAGATCATATAGCGTTTTTCTCTCAAAAATAATTACTGTTTTCCCCGCATTATCTTCCAATACAATGTCACCTATATGGAGTTGCTCTTTTTTTATTTTATGGGATTTGTCATTTTCTCCCGATTTTAACGCATTACTCGTATTCAAAGTTACAGAACAATCGGAAACTATATCAACATCGCAATATAAATGCGTAGGTATAAGGCATTGACTAACATTTGATCTTTTATTTTTCGCATTAGATTCTGATGCCGATTCTTTTTCTAAAATATCAATAATATCTACGCGTCTTTCGATAAGAGGGAATAAATCTGTTTCTCGATTGTCTACTTTGATTAGCATTCGTGGTTATGCTTGGGTGTATGTCGAAATAATGAAAATACGAGGTTTTTATAGTATAAAATGATAATACTTTGAATGTTATCATATTATATGACACAGTTTCTAAATGGTTTATATATTTATAATTTAGGTCCTGTGTGGCGAGGAGCATCATAATATTGTCTAAACTTAAATAAGAAATCCTTATTCAATGCTGGAACGGCAATCTGACTTCTTTGCGCAAAAGGTATCATAAATCCTGTTCCGGATGGCTGTGCTCCACCTTTCTTGGTTCCACCGCCATTATGTGTGTTGGCATAAAGACCATCGGCAGAACCAGGTCCGCTAAATAAGACGCGACGCGCCATTGCCGATCTTCCATTACGACTTCTTTGTCCGTTTCTTTGAGGCATCTAAATCTGTATGTATATGTATGTATACGTATATAATCTTGTAATATTAAAATTCAAGATTATATAAAAATAATAAAAATATTAAAAAGTAATAACTTATTGATGCTAGTTATTATAATATTTATTACAATACTATAGTTAAATAAAAGTCTGCTTACCACCGCCCTTAAGGACTCCGATACCAGGAGACCATGCGGTCCTGCCGATACCACCAGTAGCTTTATTGCTAAATATGAGACCATTTTTCTTCATATAAGCAAAAGCATCTTTACAGTTGACAGGAAGACACTTCCACTGACAATAGTTAGTATCCTTTCGATACACATTTAAAAGATTTGGATTCAACCCGACAGTGGGGGCAAGACCCGCCATACTACCAAAGATACATCCTCTATTTGAAAGAGAGTCAACTCTCAAAGTTCTACCAACAAGACCACTTCCGACCATTTTATGCTTATTATATATATGCTAAATATTTTATTTGTATAAAACAATTATTATTTATAAATATATATGTGAATAATGTATTTTAAATAGACTAAATTGAAATAGTTTAAAGATATTTATTGAATACAATTATACACTGCCTCTAACCAAAGAAAAATAATATGTCATCAAGCGAAATGTCTTCTCCTAAATTAAACACAAACGAATCCAAAAATATATTAAATGATTCGGATATTATTCCATGCGAAGATGGCTATATCTTCAATCCATACAATCCAGAAAATAGAGAGATTACATTGAATGAAGTTCAATCTATTCTTTCATCTTATGGAATTCCTGCGTCTCTCCACAATTTTGACCTCTATCGTCGCGCTTTCATACACGCGTCATATACAAAACGGCCTCAATTAGAAAATGCTCGCGAAAATATAAAGATTATGCCTCAACCTTCAAACTGTATTCCTCTAAAAACAAAATCAAATGAACGTCTCGAATTTCTAGGCGACGGTGTGTTAGAATGCGTTACAAAATATTATTTATATCGCAGATTTCCTAAAGAAAATGAAGGTTTTATGACCGAAAAAAAGATCGCCATTGTCAAAAATGAATCTATTGGCAAGTTTGCGATTGAAATGGGATTACATAAATGGTTTATTATTTCGAAACACGCAGAAGAAAAGCGCACTAGAACAAACCTTAAAAAACTTGGCTGTCTTTTTGAAGCATTTATTGGGGCCTTGTTCCTAGATTTCAATAAAATAAGTATTCATGATGATGACAAATGGTTTGATAATGTATTTGTAACAGGTCCTGGATTCCAAATGGCGCAAAAATTTATTGAAGCAGTGTTTGAGCGACACGTAGACTGGATTGCTCTTATCAAAAATGATGACAATTATAAGAATATTCTTCAAGTTAAAATTCAAAAAGAATTCAAAACAACACCCGACTATTTAGAAATTCAACACGATCCTGAAAGTGGATATACTATGGGTGTTTATTTATGTTTAGGCAAAGAGATATACCATATGGACTATAAGGATGCTATCAAATATAGCGAACTAAATTCATTTGCGAATATTAGAAAATATTATGAAGAGAAGGGACATATATTAGTTCACTTCGCTTCCGGAACACACAAGATCAAGAAAAAAGCAGAACAAATGGCTTGTGAATTTGCTCTACAATGTATGTAATAAACATGGTTATAGGTTAAATTAATAAATAATTATGGAATAAATAATCCCAGAATAAATAATCCCGGAATAATAACTTAAATATCTTTTATTAATCATAATACTTATTATATTTTTATTCATATATTATAATGGAATCAGATACTGAACTAGACGCAAGGATAAAAAATTTAGAATCACGATTATTAGAATCGAATCAAAAAATATCAAATCCCGCCGAAGCATCTAAAGCCGATATAGAAGAGAACAGAGAAATCAATGAATCGCTTAAAAATTTAAAATCAAAACGAATATCTTTAATGCCACAATCATCGGCGGTTAGTGTTGGGGCACTTAGTTCTTTACTATCATCTGTTAAAAGCGCATTTAGTTCTCAAGGAGAATCGCAACAAGAAGTAGAACCAACAACATCCGATCCAAAGGCTCTTTTACCACGTTCTGTTCATGAACAATCTATTAAAGATAGAGCAGTATTACTTCAACAACAGCATCAGGGTGAAGAAATAACAGAAGAAGGCGACGTCCCATATGATCCACAATTAGAGGTTCTACAAGCACCAAAATTAGGTTCACAAGTTCTTCCCAGCGGACAACCAGGTGTAGAATTCGCTGCTCAAAGAATGATTCACGCTCTTCAGACAAATTTAGCGCCACCTGACGTATTAGAGCGACTTGAAAAAAAAGGAAACCCGGGTCTTGGTGACATGACAAAAGCACGCCCTGTTCCACAACAGCGACAGAAAATTGTTATTCGTCTTGTTACTCCTCCTGAAGGCGAAGGCGCTGTTCGGCCTCCGAATATTGTTATTGTAAATAAATCAAAAGAACAGTTAGTTGACCGTAAAACAATAATGGAGCGACTCCATGACGTATTGCCTACAGCAGCAGCTAAGCCTCATGAAATGGGGAAAGAATCTTTATCATCTGATAAGCCATCTAAACCATCGCTTAAAGCCTCTTTACCATTACCTACATCAGAAACGGCAGCAAGTCTTACAAGACAAATTATTATTATACGAAAACTGCCGACTAAAATCCATCTCGTAGAAGATGGGTCTCTTATTCTTAGTATGGGACAAAAACCTGATGAAAGTGGTGACGTAGCGGCCGCCGCATCTACGGTCATGACAAGTAGCGCATCTTTACTTGTTAAAAAGCCACGCGGACGCATAACAGAAGCGCCAACATTCGGCGAAATGAGTAGTGACGTAGAAAAAATGGTAATAACAGATACTGCTGTTCACGAAAGAATGCCAAAAGTTCGACCTCCTGGTATTATTGTTTCAAGTTACTATATGAATAATCGCGAGAAATTTATCAATTTTATTAACCAATTGTTTATGCGGTATCATGAAGAAATATCAAGCCAAAAAGAACAGCTTTCATGTGATCCGTCATCCAAATCCGATTTTTCTCTTTTAACTCACCAAAAAATAGTTCGCGATTATTTGAATATATATACCCCATATCGCGGTCTATTACTATATCACGGCCTGGGAAGTGGTAAAACGTGCTCCTCTATTTCAATTGCCGAAGGTCTTAAAACACATAAAAATATTATTGTTATGACGCCAGCATCTCTCCGTAGAAACTATATAGAAGAATTGAAAAAATGCGGTGACGATATATACAAGAAAAATCAATTCTGGGAGTTTATCGCAATACAAAGCCCATCAGATCCTATGATTCAGACATTATCTGCTATTTTAACACTTTCGCGCGAATTTATCACTCGTCAAAGAGGTGCTTGGCTTGTCAATGTAAAAAAACCGTCAAATTACGAATCATTGAATCGTGATGAACGCGTGAGCCTAGATGAACAACTCAACGCAATGATCGACGTAAAATACACATTTCTTAACTATAATGGAATGCGTATGAGTAATCTAAAAACGTTATCTGCTGACTTTAGTAAAAATCCTTTCTCGGACCACGTAGTAATCATCGATGAAGCCCATAACTTTATTAGCCGCATTGTAAACAAACTTAAACGCAAAGACACTCTTCCGATGCGCCTCTATGATATGTTGATGCAGGCCGAAAATATAAAGATCATTCTTCTCAGTGGAACGCCTGTTATTAACTACCCGAATGAAGTAGCCGTTATTTTTAATATTCTGCGCGGCTATATTAAAACATGGAAAATCCCACTTCAGATTGGAACTCAGGCAAAAATAGATAAGAAAGTTCTTGAACAGTTATTTGCCGGTGTGAATATATTAGACTATATCGATTATAATGACAGCTCTCGTGTTCTTACAATAACACGAAATCCATTTGGATTTGTAAATGTAAATGATCGCGGTGAATATGTTGGTGTTGTTAGAATCGCACCAGAAGGTGATTCCCCATATATTAGCGACACTGACTTTGAACGCCTTGTTCTTACGACGCTTCGTGGACGAGATATAAATGTTACTTCTGGAAGTATAACAATAGAAAATCATAAAGCGCTTCCAGATAATCTAGACATATTTAGATCCTATTTTATAGACGCCGAAACAGGGAACGTGAAAAATATTAATATGTTTCAGCGGCGTATTCTAGGTCTTGCTTCATACTTTAGAAGCGCACAAGAACAACTTATGCCGGCATACGAGAAGTCCGTAAACTTTCGTGTTGTGCGAATTCCGATGAGCGACCACCAGTTCGCCGCGTATGAGAAAGCGCGCGAAGCAGAACGGAAGCTGGAAAAGAAATCCCGGTCTAAACGCCCTGGCAAAGGAAAGGGAGGATCTGGTGCCGGTGGAGGTGAAGATATCTATGAGGACGCCGTATCCACATATCGAATCTTTTCGCGATTGTTTTGTAACTTTGTTTTCCCTACCGAAATACATCGCCCACTACCAAAAGAGGGTGAAGACGTAGAAGGAGCAATAAATGACGGAGCAAATGAAGAAGATGTAGATGCGATTAGACCTGAAGAACGGACAGAAAATTTAAATGGAGAACATACAAGCGATGATATTGAGGAAATGGCAGACAGTGTCGCAAAAAAAGTAGACGGCACATATTCGAAGCGCATTGAGATAGCCCTTTCTAAACTAGAAGCCGGTAAAATGCGATACTTGTTGAAACCACAAGATGGTGGTGAGTTACAGAATTATAGTCCCAAGTTTTTGGCAATGTTAGAGAATATACAGGATCCACAACATTCGGGGTTACATTTAGTGTATAGCCAGTTTCGTTCACTTGAAGGTATTCGTATTTTTTCTATGGTCCTAGAGGCAAATGGGTTTGCTCGTTTTCAAATAAGAAAAGACGCAACTAACAATTGGGTATGTGATATTCGCGAGGAAGATAATGGAAAACATATGTATGCTTTATATACCGGAACAGAAACAGATGAAGAGCGCGAAATTATACGAAACATATTTAATAGCACATGGGAATATGTGCCCGCAAGTATAAAGCAACAACTCCAGCAAAAATCAGGGAATAACTTCATGGGAGAAATTATTAAGGTTCTTATGATTACTGCTTCAGGAGCAGAAGGTATTAACTTGCGAAACGTCCGTTGGGTTCATATTACTGAACCATATTGGCAACCTGTCAGAATTGAGCAAGTTATTGGGAGGGCTAGGCGTATTTGTAGTCACAATGACTTGAAAGACGAGAAACTTCGCACCGTAAATGTAATGTTGTATATAATGACGTTTACACCACAACAAATGGCGGATGACTCGTCACTACAGCTTAGATTAAATGATGTGAGCAAGAAAAATCCGCAACAACCTTTATCAACAGATGAGTCGCTTTTTGAAATATCGAGCATTAAAGAGGAGATCAATCACCAATTATTATTGGCGATAAAACAAGCATCAATTGACTGTGTAATACATCGTGACTCTGCTTCAAAAGAGAGATTGAAATGTTTTTCATTTGGCAGCGTGTCTTCAAATAAGTTTGCCTTTTCTCCGGCGATTGAGAATGAAGAATCGGATGCTGCTTCGGCGCGAAATACAAAACAGACGACATTAAAATTGATTTCAATGGAGATGAAAATTGCTGGGGAAAATAAACAGTTTGCGTTTGATAAAGTTACAAATACAGTATATGATTGGGGAAGCTACCTGGTGGCAAAAGAAGTAGGGGGTGACCCACTTGTTGTTGGAAAATTGGTGAAAAATCCTGAGGGTAAGACGAAGTTTGTGCCAGTAACAGAAGCAACTTCAGTTGCGACACTAGCACCATCATCCTCATCATCTGGTGCGGTAGCGGCGCTAGCGTCTAAAAAGAAAGATAGTAGTAGCGGTAGCGCAAGTGGTGCTGGAGGAGTGGCAAGATCAAAACCATAAACTAGTATTATTATATTTTGTAGAGTATGATATAATGTATGATGTAAATACATTATATGATATGTTGTTTTATTAAAAATATAATATTTGTATCATATCATTCACTAATCACGTATTATATTTACTTTCTAAAAGGTTCAATATCCTATCCTGTATTCGTCTTATATCTTGTATTTCATTTTGTATAATATTGATTTTTTCATTTAATTTATGAGATTCTCCCGCACTTGCCATTTCATCTGTTTTTCGTCTCTCATAAATTCTCATCTCTAAGTTCGGATCATCCCTCTCGTCTCCTTCATCCTCCTCCATCCCTCCAGCCGCCATAATATCATCTAGCGTAACTGTATTATACGAATACTGGATATGTGATGATGGTGGCTTAACATCACCCGAAGACTTTTTGAGTTTTGACAAAAATGACAAACCCCCACTATTACCATTTTCATCTTCATTCCCAACATTAGTGTCAAGATACTCATTCATCCCTCCATTCACTTCCGCACCCATATTTACATCTTTGGAATATACAATCTCTTCATTTTCTGTTTCATTAAAAGACACATTTTTTTTCATAGATTCCTGTGGACGTTTAGGGACAGCGCCTCGCACACTAGATGCGATAGATTCGGGTTTGTTGGATTTATCTACCGGAGAAGGGATCAATTTATCTAGTTCACGTTCGCGTGAAGACAATGCTTCTGCCAATAAACGTTCCATCTCATTGCTCGATAGTTTATCATCAGTTATACTCTTATCTGTGAAATCAATATTATCTGGTTTTTTATTATTCAAGATATTATCCATTTCCGACTGTTTCTCTTTTAGACGAATCTCAAGTTCAGACATTCTATTTTTTTGTAAATCATCAGCTCGATATATTTCTTCTATTTTGGGTTTTTTAGTTGGCATTCCATTGGCGCTAACTGAACCACCACCACCACCACCACCACCAAACCGCGGAGGAACGGGCAAGTTTACAGGCGCAACTCTTTGCTCTGGTGCTTGTCTAATATTGATGGGTTTTTTTGGTTTTAACGCACCAATCTGTTCCACCATTTTTCTAATAACCGCTTTATTACTATTAGTGATCATTTCGGAAGCTTTTTGTTCGTAGTCATCGTCACCTTCGTCATTCTGGTCGAAAAATAGATCAAAATCTGGCTTCATAGATTGAATTGTATTTTCAAATTGTTTTTTAACATTGTCTACTTGTGTATTTGGCAAGTCTCTAAAAACACCACCTTCGTGTAATAGACCCCATATAATACTTTTATTTTCATTCTTTGTAAATTCGTAAAAAGACATCTTAGGCAATATAAATATTATAAGTATAATACGTTGTTTAATATTAATGACAACGTTTTATTTAATATGATTTTTTTAGTTTTTATTTATAGTTAGGTTATTAGATTGGCATTACTTTTAATGTAATTATTAATCCAACCAAATATATTAAAAATAGTTTCATTATTCATAATATAACCATAACTAAAATTAAAACTAAAATATTATGAACATACCAAATAGTTTTTATATAACAAACACGCGTTTATTGTTCTTTGATATTTTTTATAAAAATAATAAAATATATCTTATTATGCCTATCTACAATAAACCAGCAAATCCTTTACAGATAATCATCAGAGTAAATAATAGCGATCTACCTTTATCTGAATCATTTGTAAAAGACTCAAACGAGCCGGTGTTAATTTATGTATACAATGTTCCAAATGCGGACACCGAAATAGCATCGGAAATAGAAGTAGAAGTTAGTTGTTGTCAAATTACAAAAATATATACGCTCCAGCATATTATATCACCAACGCCCACAATGCCCACAACGCCCACAACGCCCTGCCAATATTTTCTAACATTAACAACTTTATTTCACAATGATTATACTATTTTCCCTCTTTTTTATAATTACTACAAGTCTCAAGGTGTATCTCATTTTTATATGTATTATAATGGAGTAATAACGCAACAAGTAAAAGATTTTTTTGAAGAATACGGTAGCGACAATATAACACTTATAGAATGGAATTTTCATTATTGGAATCCTCGCAATTTTAAATACTCTCATCATGCTCAACCGGCACAAATCCATCACGCTATATATAGATATGGTAAGAACGCGTCAGAGTATATGATATCTTGTGATCTTGATGAATATTTACACATTCCTATCCAAACAGAAAAGGAAAAAGACAGATACGCCCACAATGGTATCACAATAAAAAAATATATAGATAGTCATAGAGATATCGATATATTCGGATTTTGTAATATATGGGCAACTACACTAGACAATAAGTATCCGACCAAACCCGTTTTGCCAGATAAAATATTAACTGTAGAATCGATTAACCCTTATAAAGATAGGAGCAAAAATATATATAAATTAAATTCAATTCAAACCGTCGGAATACATCAAGTCGGAGAATCCGACCCTACCAGTTTTAATGAAAATCTAAAAAGTATTACTGACCTACAAATGTATCATTTTTATAATTGGTCAAGACACGAAAGAACTATAGAAAATTGTAATATTGTTGTATCACCGCCTACCGCGCCCTCGTCACAATTTACAAATCTTTATTAAAGTATTTATGTCGAAACTGTTCCATCTCTTCATCTGGAAATATATCAACAATAAAATCTTCTGGCTTCATATTATCACGAAGTAGATTTATAATCATAAAAAGGGCATACATACCACACTCTGTTGGTTTTTTCTGATGATGTTTATTATTTTGTATGTATCGTAAATCTATACCAACAGCTTTAGCTTGTTGTGTTATAGTCTTGATTAATCGTTTCACTTCTTTAGGAGGAGGATTTCCTGTGCTATCAAAAAAGAATATAAAATTCCTTGATAAGTCTACAAACATAGATATCCAATGTGAGCCGGATAAATAATGAGGATCTGTATTGAAAACAAAACCGATCTTCTTTTTACCATTGCGTATCGAAATATTCAAATCAAAATGGCACAACTCTTCCCATACACATTCGCCATACATTTTTGGAGCATCGAAATCAATAGGTGCCGCCCCTATAAAATCGAAAAAAGGAAACTCCTTTTCGTATTGTTTCATAACATTTTCAATGTCGATGCTGTTGAGCCATTCATTCGGATTCTTTTTCCAATCATCAGGGCTTTTGGGTGCGAAAGTATAATTAAGCATTTCTTTATCTATGCCTGGAGCGGCAAAGTTTTGTTTCAACCAGCATGACTCTTTATTACAAACACTTTTCATGTGATTTTTTAATGCTTCCCATATTTCTCTAGGTTCATTTGAAGATATAATAACATCAGGATGACGAGCATTCCATAAAGATTTCAATTTCATTAAAGATTCGTTGCTATAACATGTAAAGTCATTTTCTTGTATTTTAGGACTACATTTTAGTTTTATAAAACCATCCGGATGCCGCTGAATACTTTCATCTTCATCTACAATTTTGTGAATACGAGCTTGTCGGTTACTAGTAGGTATACGCATTATAGGACGCTTGCGTAAACGACTTTTCATTTTTAGTGTTTTTTTCCTAGATATAGAGCTACTATTTTTATTTGCTCTACTCTTTTTAGATCTGGTTTTATTTTTTTTATATTTTTTATTTTTATTTCTTTTATTTCCTTTATTTTTATTATCTCTACTATCTCGATTAAAACTTGCGTTCTTGGCAAATTCTAAAATAGATTGTATTTTTTTAGACTTCATTTGTAAATAATTTTATATATATATAAATAGCGTATTGAATACGTATATATATATACTAATAGTTAAAAATAAAAATAGAAATAAAAATAAAAATAGAAATAAAAATAAAAATAAAAATAAAAATAGAATTAAATAAAATAGAAATAGAAATAGAAATACACTAATCTGCCAAAACAACATTGTCAAGAGATAGTTCAATTTCACTTTTCTCTTTTTTACTAATTACAACATTTACACCATCGGGTGCCAAATGATTTAAACAAGCTTTTGGTTTTGAAAATTTTTTAATATCCTTCTTTTTATACTTGGGGTCTTTTAAATTAAAATCTTTTGTTTGTGGCACCACCATTTCTTCAGGCGGAGGCGCAGTTTTTATTACGAAATTATCAAGCGTTAATACTTTCTTGTCTATTTGCCGCATAAATAATTTATTGGCCTCGTTTATATCAATGTCATCTCTATTATTAGGAATATCACATACATCTTCGCTAATATTATTGATACTTGTATATTCACCTTGGATTGTATCCATTGTATCCTTGAATTTAAAATATGAAATACATATTCTAGCATACGTATTAAACGCATTTAAAATTAAGTCATCTTGTCCAAAACTATTATTAAATAAGATATCTTTTGTCATAGATATAATACGCTTTCTATAGAATCGTTTTTCCTTTTTTAACACAGAGTCGTGATCTAAATTATTTTTTTTCAAATATTTGTTATATGAGTCTGTATTTGCCATAATCTCCAGTGTAAGATAATCAATAGAATTAAATGAAATATCATAATTATTTTGGTTAGACACATTAACTATAGTCGCATTATCATTCATAATGCTTTTACTTATATCCGTTTCTTCCATTAATATGATAGATTAAAAAATATTATTATTCTAAACCCGAATAAATAATAATATTAATGACTAAACGTTATACAACAGATATAGTGTATATAATTTAATTTCACTACCCTGAATTAAAATGTTTTTCGCATTCAGGGACAATATCCTTAATTTCATTACGCGTATTATTATTGAAAAAATGATTTCCTAAATTATGTCTATTTGGATTGCGATGATCAAATACCTCGCGTTTAAATAATCCAGGGAATGGTTGCTTTATTGGCTTAGGCGGAATATAGTTTTTATAAAGATCACTAGAGGATGATGGAACATACTCTGCCTGCTGACAATCTTGTAAACCAAAAAACTGATTACGCAGCGTTGATTCAATATTTATATTATTAGAGAATCCAGACCAAGGTGCCATATTATTTCCAGGATTAAATGTAACGTGTGGACTAAAAATAGGATAACTATTCAGAGGAACTGTTGCTGGTTTACTTTGGTCTAAAATAGGCATGTATCCATACTTTGTAGAAACAGGAACTTGGTAGTAAAAAGGTTGAAGTGGTGCTGATGGAATATTTCTTGAAGATATTCTATTGTTCAAAGCATCCGTTCTTTCATTTTGGCATATAAACAATTTATCTACAACACCATACATTTTATTATCAGTATAAGCGGATGAAGCATATGACATTATATAGTTATTATATTATATTATAATATAATTTAATACTATTTATTATTATTTTATTATTAACGTTATTTTATTTTAAAAATGGGTTAAAGACATTAAACAATATAATATACCATCATCTATATAGTTTACTATTACAATAAGCATATAATTCAATGTGTGGTATTTTTTATGTTCAGCGGTTTTTACAAAATACGGACTCTGTTACCAAAACTCTTAATAAACAGCAACTATCTGACTTGGAATTATTTCAAAACGATTTTAGCAGCATAATTCACCGTGGTCCAGACAACAGTTCGTTTCTAAATGATGCTCAACCAGCAAAAAATTACGCGTGTATATGGGGGTTTCATCGTCTCGCAATTAATGGACAAACGCCGGAAAGTAATCAACCTTTTTTTATCAAAAACTGTCGTCTTATTTGTAATGGAGAAATCTACAACTTTCGTGATCTTATAAAAGAATTTAATCTTGAAGAAGAATACAAAAGTCAATCAGACTGTGAGATCATTATTCATTTATATAAAAAAATTGGTATCCGTGATATGTTACGGCGTCTTGATGGCGTATTTGCTCTCGTTTTACATGATTATGAAACGGCGACAACATATATTGCGCGTGATCCTGTAGGTGTTCGCTCACTATTTATTTCCGGATATGATTATACGTATAGAAACAGTATAGTTGTTTCTAGTGAGTTAAAGGCAATCAATGAGTGTTATCGTGCTTATGCTAAACAATTTCCACCTGGTTGTTATGGTATGTATTCTAAAAATACAACGTTTGATAATTCGAATACTCCTTTTTTTAACTTTTATAGTTTCTATGAAAATGTATCAATCTCGCAAGATAACGCGACATTAGATGTTAAAAGAGTATATAATTATCCTACTATAGAAGATACTGAAGACAATATTTGTGCGAAAATCTCTACTCTGTTTGAGGAAGCCGTAGTAAAACGCCTCATGAGTGATCGCAAAGTAGGTGCGCTTCTTTCAGGTGGTCTGGATAGTTCGTCAGTTGTCGCAATTATGTGTCGCCACATGCCGGCAAAAGATTTAAATACGTATAGTATTGGCCTGAAAGGGTCGACGGACTTGTTATGGGCACGAAAGGTGGCAGAATACTTGGGCACAAATCATCACGAAGTTTGTCTTACAGAAGAGGAGTTTTTGGGCGCAATAGAGGGAACAATTAAACAAATCGAGAGCTATGATACAACGTCCGTTCGTGCGTCAATTCCGAATTATTTGGTAAGCAAATATATTTACAAAAATACCGACGACTGTGTTATTTATTGCGGGGATATGTCGGATGAGATTTTCGGATCATATCGCGGATTTATGAAAGCGCAAAGTGAAGAGGATTTTAAACGAGAAAATGAACGCATGGTCCGCGATGTATGCTATTTCGATTTATTGCGATCAGATAAGAGCATTAGTGGCGCTGGCCTTGAAGCACGAGTTCCATTTGCGGATAAGAAGTTTCTACAATATGTAATGAGTATTCCGCCACGATATAAGATGTTCAATGATGAACGAATCGAAAAATATATTTTTAGGAAAGCTTTTAATGGACTTTTGCCGGACGATATTCTATGGCGCAGAAAGGAGGCATTTAGCGACGGTGTAAGTGGACACGAAAGAAGTTGGTTTCAGATTATTCGGGAGTATATCGACACACAGGTGACAAACGAAGAATATGAAAAATATAAAGCATTTATTCACTATACTGATGTATATAATGCGCCATATGATAAGGAAAGTTACTATTATAGAACTGTGTTTGAGAAATTTTATGCGGCATGCGAAAAAACAATTCCTTATTTTTGGCGACATCCATTTTGCGAAGAAAAGGACCCGTCTGCGCGGCTTTTACAGTGTTATAAAGCAGAGGAGTAATGCTTCGCAATAATAATCGATCCTAACAAAGTAATAAAGTAGTAGACAATTTTATGATGTTTTACAGAAATAGAAAATAAATTGACATGACAAGAAATAGCAGAACATAAGTATCCTAGTGTAATCATGACAACAATTGGTAACGGTATTTTTACATCATTATTTACTAGTAGTATAAAAAGAAAAATTATACCAAGAGTTATATTTATTTTGGCAAACTCTTTTAAGTTTATCATATCATATAATATAGTAAATATTTATTATATGATTTCATTATAAATAACGTATACTTATAGTAATTTTACGCGTATTGTTTCAAAATAAGAAAAATACCGCCTAAAGATATTGCGTAATTGTATAAATTATGGTTCACTACTTGTGAATTGTTTTTGGATTTACAGAAAAACGCCAATCCAAGAGAACCAACAGTAAGCAGCAAGATCACAGACATAGGAATGTTTACACTGTATGTAAACTGAAGGTAGAATAGGTATAAAATACCGATAGTGCGCAAGGCCATAAAAAACTCTTTATAGTTCATCATTTTATATTATATGTTATTAAAAAAAATATTTAGGCATATTTTTTTTATATTACAATACCATATTTATCCATATTTATAGTATAATAATATAGTTATAGTATATAAAACAAGAATGGTGTGCCCGTTTCAACAACAACAAGCAGCGCTAACACAAATGGGCGGTGGTTCAAGGCGTAGAAAACATGGAACGAAACGCCGTCGTTCAAGAGCTTCGCGTAAAACCTGTAGACACGGTCGTAGACACGCATGTCGTTGCCCCGGTGGCTGCACGCGTTCAACATGCCCTTGCTACAAAGGCTCAAAACGTGGTTGTTCTAATAAATGTCGCGGACGCGGATGCCGTTGTTAACGCGTATTATAGATATTACAGATATTACACATTTTATAATTACCACCCAATTTGGTTATTATAAAAAATTGATAAACATAATAAACACTAATTGATATATACAATTAAACCAACAAATATTCAGTGTTCAAGATTATCAGATCAAGTAAAAAATGTCAATCTCCGCTGTCGTTCCAAAATACGATACTTCATTTCGTCTATTCGACTTTAATATATTTGATGAAAAACGCGACAAAAATGATGATGCCGATGGCGAGGGCGATGAAGGCAGCGATAGCGACGGCGCAAAGAAATACAAAAAAGATGAAAAGTTCACAACAATTCAAATGTTCGGTCTTAATGAAAAAGGCGAAACTTGTGCTATATTTGTTCGCGATTATCAACCATTCTTCTATATCAAAGTCGGCGATGAATGGTCAATACCCCAAAAATCCGCATTTATTTCTCACCTGAAAGAGAAAGTTGGCAAGTTTTACCAAGATTCAATTCTTGATGTTGAATCAAAGCTGATAAGACGTAAAAAATTGTATGGTTTTGATGGTGGAAAGGAGCACAAGTTCATTCTTATTAAATTCAAAAATGTAGCGACAATGAATAAGGTAAAAAATATGTGGTTTCAGGTCAAAGCAGGGAAACAGGTATTACGCCGCGATGGTTATATATACTTTAATACAAAGACAGAAATTTATGAAGCAAATATTCCACCCATTCTGCGTTTCTTCCACGTTCATGACATCAGTCCATCTGGATGGATCGGATTTGAAACTAAACGCGCTAAACAACTTCATGGAGGTCGCAGTATCCAATCGACCACTTGTAAGTATGAATATGAATTAGCATCACGGGATATTATACCCCTCAATGATAAGGAAACCATTGTGCCATATAAAATTTGTAGTTTTGATATTGAGGCGAGCAGCAGTCATGGCGACTTTCCAATTCCAATCAAAACATATAAAAAACTTGCTACAAATATTGTAGATGTTTGCGATGCTGTGTGTCGCAATACAGGAGCTACATCCGGAGCCGAAGCTATGGAACATATTACTCCCGCACTACTGCGACAACTCGTGTTTACTGCCTTTGGGTATGGCGCACCAGCACACCCTGAGATTGACCGAATATACACAAAGATTAAAGTGTCGGAGCAGCGCCTTGCTACACTATTTGATGTATGGATAAACTATCATATACCTGATATTAAAGTGAATGATGCTTTGAAGGATATTAACACGATTGAGAAAATGTTTGAAAAAATATCAGAGAGCAATAACGCGAATGCCGGTGACGATGACGGAGGTGATGATGACGATATTGTAGAAGAAGAATATAAAGATGTTGAAGAGATTGAAGAGATTGATGAATACGGCGATATCGGAAACAATGACAATGATGATGCTCGCGATAGAAATGAAGAAGATAAATCGGCAACAGATTTACTTATGGCATATGCTGGTATTAAACTGAAATCAGCGTCAGCCCCAGCATCAGCAACAACAACAACAAAAAAGTCAAAAAAAACAAAAGAACCCGAACAAAAAGAAATACCAAAGGAGACAGTTATTCATCTTCTCACTTCTTCACCTGATAAAATGGATCGCGAAACAAAAATAAATATGTTGAATATATCTCTCCAAGAAATATTCCCGCCGGTTGAAGGCGACAAGGTAACATTTATAGGTTCAACATTCCTGACATATGGTGAGAAACGCCCCTACCTCAACCACTGTATTGTTGTCGACACATGCGACACATTGAAGGATGAGGTAGCAAATTCGGAGATCGAGACGTATAAAACGGAGCGCGAATTATTGCTTGCCTGGACGCGACTCATACAGCGAGAAAATCCTGATATTATAATTGGCTACAATATTTGCGGTTTTGATTATGAGTTTATGTTTCGACGTTCGCTGGAAAATTCGTGCGAAAATGATTTTCTAAGATTGTCGCGGAACAAGGGCGAGTTTTGCGGGACGCGTGATTATACTACAGGCAAAGTATGTATTAAAGAAAGCAGTATTGTAATTGCGAGTGGACAACACGATCTACACTATATCGATATGACAGGGCGACTCCAGATAGACTTGTATAATTATTTCCGTCGTGACTTTAATCTGACGTCATATAAATTAGATTATTGCGCTGGTTATTTTATAGGCGATGGCGTGAAAAAGTTAGAGCATCTTCCAAATGGAAATACAAAAATCAGCAGCTCAAATTTGATGGGTCTTGAAAACGGGAATTATATTAACTTTGAGGAGTCGAGTCATTCGACGGATACATACAAGGATGGTGCGAAGTTCAAGGTTCTCAACTTAAACCTAGCCGAAAAAACATTCGAGATTGAAGGTCACGAACAACCGGATATGAAAAAGTCAGTGCGCTGGGGTCTAGCCAAAGATGACGTAACACCGCAGGATATTTTCAGAATGACGAATGAAGGACCCGCCGAGCGTGCTATTATTGCGAAATACTGTATTCAGGATTGTAACTTGGTTCATCATCTTATGAACAAAATTGATGTGATGACTGGATATATTGAGATGGCGAAAATCTGTAGTGTGCCAATTAGCTTCCTCGTTTTGCGTGGACAAAGTATCAAGCTCACCAGTTTTATTGCGAAGAAATGCCGCGAGAAGCGCACGCTTATGCCAGTTATTGAGCGTTCATTTGGGAACGAGAGTTATGAAGGCGCTATTTGTCTCCCACCGAAATGTAATCTGTATCTTGACAATCCGGTCGCCTGTCTGGATTATTCGTCGCTGTATCCATCCTCAATGATTAGCGAGAATCTGTCACAAGACAGCAAAGTGTGGACAAAGGAGTTTGATTTGGCGGGGCAATTGGTTCGCGAAACCGGCGTGAAAGATCCATCGGGAAATTATATCTACGATAATCTGCCAGGATATGAATATGTGAATGTGACCTATGATACATATAAGTGGGTGCCGAATCAGCGAGGACGAGCAATCAAGACACTTAATGGGACAAAGATTTGCCGATTTGCCCAGCCCAAAGATGGAATCAAGGCGATTATGCCGACAGTGCTTGAGGAATTATTGGCAGCCCGCAAAGCTACTCGCAAGCTCGCAGAAGCAACGGAAGATCCCTTTATGGCGAATATTTTAGATAAACGGCAGCTTGGTTATAAGGTAACGGCAAACTCGCTTTATGGACAGTGTGGTGCGAAAACGAGCACGTTTTACGACGTGGATATTGCGGCATCAACCACGGCGACAGGTAGGAAGCTGTTGACATATGGGAAACGGATTGTGGAGGAGGTATATGGGGATGCGAAAGTAGAGTCGAAAAAGTTCGGATTTGTAAATACAAAAGCTGAGTACATATATGGTGACACGGATTCTGTATTCTTCACATTTAATCTTGCTACATCAGACGGGACACCGATTCGTGGAAAGGATGCGTTAGAGATTACGATTGAGTTTGCGAAGGAGGTCGGTCATCTTGCTACGAAATTCCTGAAGTCGCCACATGCGTGGGTATATGAAAAAACGCTAATGCCGTTTTGCCTCCTTTCGAAGAAGCGATATATTGGAATGCTATATGAAGACAAGCCGGAAAACCCAAAGCGCAAAAGTATGGGTATCGTATTGAAGCGACGAGACAATGCGCCAATTGTGAAGGATATCTATGGAGGCGTAATCGATATTTTGATGAAGGAGCAAAATGTCGAGACAGCAATTACATTTCTCAAATCGTCATTACAAAATCTGGTAGATGAAAAGGTTCCAATGGATAAGCTTATTATCACAAAGTCGCTGCGAAGTGGATATAAGAACCCGGCACAAATAGCGCATAAAGTATTGGCAGACCGTATGGGCAAGCGCGATCCTGGTAATAAGCCAAGTATCGGAGACCGTATTCCGTTTGTATATATCCAAAATCCGGATAAGAAAGCACTACAAGGCGAACGAATCGAACACCCTGACTATATCACGGCGAATAAAATAAAACCGAATTATGCTTTCTATATTACGAATCAGATTATGAAGCCGATACAACAGGTGTTTGCGCTTGTGTTGGAGAATATTCCGAGTTATAAGAGACAGGTGCCAGCATTGAAGCGGTCGATGGAAGCGTGGACGGATAAACTGCTAGATGGCGAGGATGAGGAGAAAGTGAAGAAGAAGATAACGGATCTCAGGAATAAGGAGGTTAAAAAAATACTATTCGACGAATATTTGATAGAGATAGATAATTCAACAAAAGGGAATCAGAATATAATGAATTTCTTCAAGAAGAAGACGTAATCTTATTGTATATTTACAGTCGGACATAACGCAGTGCGCTTGTATATATTTTTTTTTCACCACGACTACTTGTTCCAACTGTAACACCTGCTTTACGATCCAAACTAGCCAATGTATCATCTAGTTTAAAATTATAATCTTGTGGCCATTCTTTATCCCTTGGATTTATCCATCGTCCATTATCAAATGTATGTTCCAAGAATACTTCAGGAAGATAAAATGCGCTAGCGAGAAGACCGTGCCATCCTCGTATGAATTTATCTGGTGCTGTTTGCGTGTCTCTATATAAGTATGTGACTGTGCAGTATTTTATTGGCACATTCAAGTCACTAGCACTACCCTTTGTAAGCCTGCTGTCAGATTGCCCTTTGCGAACAACGTCAGTAATAAGTTCTTCTTCTTCTTTCTTCGTCCATTTTTTACCGCTGCCGCCCTCATCAAACCATTTCCCAAGACATTCGCGCCCAGTCATATTTGCGTCATAACATGTGACAAATATTCCATCAGGAAGTCTACTGTTACCACTACCCACGATATGTTCGTCACGCAACAAGAAAGAAAGATATCCGACACCTTTCACACCTGGACTTCGCGTCCGCCCTACCCACTGAAGCACAGGTTGCGCTGTCGCAGGTAAAAAAGAATATAAACGCGTAAATGTATCATGATGATCTACAATATCAATACACTTTGGGGGAGGGCTGGCATTATGTATAATAGAATTCGCAGCACAATTCTCCAGTTCGTATGCCGTTTGTAAATTTAAAAAGTGTGAAAAATCTGCCGATACAATTACAAGTGAATCACGGTATTCATTGCGAGTTAATCTTGGCAATGTTGTTGTTACAATATTGTAGGGTATAAATTCTATATTGCGTGTATTTATTTTCCATATTTTTTCAAATATAGTTAGACAAGATTTATAGGGGACCTCATATTCGTGCGCCGTCTTGTGTGTTTCACTGGAGTTTGCTGGATAAAAAAGTATATACACTCTTGAGAACCGCTTTGTTGGTTTAAAACGCATCGTGTGCGCAATGATTTGCCCTGTATATTCGGTGCCAGCATGTGGGAGGACATAGCCATTTAAATCTGGTAACTCTATTATATTAAATGAAGTAGTAAAATGTTTTAATATGTCTCTTTCATTAAACCACATAGTTGTTATATAATATAATATAAATATAAAAAAATATCCAATATCCAATATCAAATATCAAATATCCAATATCCAATATCCAATATCATCTTACCTCCTCAGCATGAGCTGAACAGCATACGCCCCAAGAACAGCCCACATTGTTATGATTACATTTGAACCTTCGGTCATAAGCCAGCGCAAAGCAATACAATGTGGAGCGGAAGTCATAAAAGGCGATAGTAACAATCCCATCATAGTTAATGGCATACAATACATTGGATATAAATGAGCAGCTCCATAGTGTAACAAAATCCACATAATATAGAATCCAAGTATTGAATATAATCTTTGTAATACACATACTATAAAGTTATATACTCCTTTCAAGAAACGCCCATACCACGAGTCCATTGTCAATCCCATTTTCCAGTCAAAATTGATGTCCCATCCAAACCCGTAATCGTCATCATTGCGAGGATACATAAAGAATGAGCTTTTGGGCATTGTTGTATAGAATATGAAAGATACTTTTTGTTATGCGTTACAATATTACTTTATTGAATTATACAAATTAATATAATTCAATTTTTCGTATACCTTATATTTTATATTATTTTATTTTATATTTTTATTTTTATCAGTCTAAATCCATATTATCATTTTGATTATTTGTATTATTTGTATTATTTGTATTATTTGTATTATTTGTATTATTTGTATTATTTGTATTATTTGTATTATTATCTGTTGGTGGTGCTGTAGTAGATCTAGATAACCCCCTCGATAATGTGTTTGAAAATAGTTGAGACAACTGAGGAATAATATACGAGTTACTCAATTCGTTTAAATCGTTTAACTGCGAGTCGTATGTATCAGAATTGTGTGGCATATCAAAAGAAAATACAATAGAATCATTATTTACGTTATCTACAGAGAGATTAGGTAACTGATTTAAAATATTATTTATATTATTTGCTCTATTATCGCTACCATTTGAATGTCCTTGTTCCGATGTCACTGGTGTGGGAGTGGGCACTGATGTTGTATTATTTAAACCGTTCACTATATTATTTCTAATATTATTGAATAAATTTGTAAAATCGGAATTATTTGTAGATGCTGGTTGATCTACATTTTCAGAAGGATTCGTATCACCAACTGGTTCGGTTTCTACGATTGAAAGACGACACAATGGACATGTGGAATGTGTTTCCATCCACGCCATCATACGAAAAGGGATAAAACAATGCTTACATCTTTTCAATCTCAATACAATGGAATCACTCGTAAATGGGGATATAGAAATAGGACATTCTGTATTTAATATATCATTGGTTGGTATAGATCCATAATTTATAATTTCTGTATGTTCTTCAACTTGATGTATTGTTAGACCATTTATACCTCTGTTTTGAGACGAACTTCTTAACCCTGTATTATTTGGATCTATAATTACAGTTCTTGGAATAATAGAATAGAACATATCTCCCATATTAAATAGTCTATTTGTATTTGGTAGTCTGTCTCTTTGTCTTTGTGTATTATTATTGGCATTACTAGCGTTATTTGTATTATTTGTATTATTTGATGAATTTTGTATTTCTCCTTCATCTCGCCCATGTCCGACATCTACTTCTTCTTCATTGGAAGATAACAAAGCCTCTCGAATATTCCTTTGCCTTGATGTATATGACCGTAACCTTCTTTCCCTCTGCGTTTCCAACAATTCCGAAAACCCTTCTTCAATTTGCGAATACATATCTTGTGTTCTCGATACAAACGTGCTAAAATTAGTGATCATTGATAAATATCCATATTCAAAATCCATATTAAAAGGACTATCATATGTAGAATGACGCGTAGTATAACCTCTGTTTGGATTATCATGAGAAACATGATTTCTTCTACCTGTATCGTTATTCATTGATCTACTTTACAAATAAGAAAATATCAGCAAATATAATATTATATATATTAAATATGTTTAAATATTAAATACTATTAAATATAAACCATAGTAGAGATAACTATAAAACAACTTAACTTAATTTTAACTACAATGACAGAAACTCACAAAAAAAAAGAAGACACAACTAGATTTGAAAAATATAGTGGGATGGGTATAACGGGTCTAGCAAATCTCGGCAATACTTGTTTTGCGAATGCTTGTTTACAGTGTCTTTCTCATACATATGAGCTAAATGACTTTTTATCAAAAGGAGATGGTGACTATAAAAAACATTTAAGCAATAAACCTGAATCAGTATTATTAGTAGAGTGGGATGATTTACGAAAACTAATGTGGAGTCAGAATTGCGTCATTTCACCTGGTCGGTTTATTAACACGGTTCAGCGTATTGCCAAGATTACAAATCGCGATTTATTTACAGGTTGGTCACAAAATGATCTACCCGAATTTTTACTTTTCTTGTTTGACTCATTTCATAATGCTTTGACGCGCGAAGTAATTATGGATATTAAAGGAAATATTAAAACAAAGAAAGATGAAATGGGGAAAGCGTGTTATGAAATGATGAAAAAGCAATATACCAAAGATTACTCTGAATTTTTGAACATATTTTTCGGAATACATGTTTCGGTATTGACGCCTATTCCTCAACAAACCCAAACTCAATCAAATCCGGCAAATTCATGCGATACAACATATCTAAGCATACGCCCCGAACCATATATGTTAATACACTTGCCAATTCCATCAAAAGAAGAGTTACATATTGAAAAAACTGATAAAAATGTTACATTATTTAACTGTTTTGATAAACATTGTGAACGAGAATCTTTAGAAGGCGATAATGCCTGGTTTAACGAAACCGAAAAAAAGAAACAAAATGTAAATAAACGTCTCTTATTTTGGAGTCTACCAAATATTATGATTATAGATATTAAGAGATTTATTCCGTCTTATGCCACTGGTAGAATGAAAAAGAATCAACAATTTATAGATATTCCCATAAGCAATGTAGATTTTTCAAAATATGTTGAAGGATATGCCAAGGAAACTTTTATCTACGACTTGTATGCGATTTGTAATCATCATGGACAAATTGATGGTGGGCACTACAGCGCAACTATAAAAAATTCAAATGGTAAATGGTATAACTTCAATGATACCCAAGTAAAGGAGATTTTAATAAATGATAATATAATTAGCGGAAATACACCATATTGTCTTTTTTATAGGAAAAAAAAATTTAATTGAATTATATATATATATATAATAAATATAGAATAAATGAGTAGTATAAGTTATAATTCATTGTCGGGGTTACAAGGAGATCCATTAACCTATATAAGCCAAATGGCTACTTCAGGTAAAAGGAGTCTAGATTCTTCGTCTGTTTCTACACGTATTATTATTTTGATTGCTTTTATTGTTATAATGATTTTATACTATGTATTATTTTCATCTTTAGGAAATAATAGTGGAGGTAGTAGCTCTGGTTCTCAATCGGGTGTAGAAAGCGGAGGTAAAAGAACACTTGAAGTTATCTTATGGAGTATTTTTGTTATTCTTTTGATTATAAACGGGTTTCAATACTTTTTTAATGTAAATGTAACGGCGTCTATAAAAGATATCTTCACTGATCAACCAAAAGTAGATATTACTGTTCAAGAGCCTCCGAACGAGAGCGTCGTTCCAGAATTAAAGTTAAAAAAGGAAGCCTATAATATTCCCGATAATCGATTTACATATGATGATGCCAAAGCGATTTGTATGGCATACGGTGGTGATTTAGCCACATATAATCAAATCGAAGAATCATATAACAAAGGGGGTGAATGGTGTAACTATGGATGGTCTGATGATCAAATGGTGCTGTTCCCTACGCAAAAAAAAACATGGGATAAATTACAAACCATAGAAGGTCACGAAAATGATTGCGGACGTCCGGGCGTTAATGGAGGGCGTATTGATAACCCCCAGGCAAGATTTGGTGTGAATTGTTATGGATATAAACCGATCATAACCAGTGCCGAACAGAATGCGATGCAGAACACACCGGTTTATCCTACAAGTATGAAAGATATCAACTTACAGAAGAAGTTAGATTATTGGAAGAAACGTGTTCCAGAATTTTTACTGTCACCATTTAATCATAACAGCTGGAGTATATTGGGATAATACATTTTAAAATCATTTTCATTATGTTCATCATGTTCATCATGTTATATCATATCATGCGATATCTTGGGATATCATATGATAAATATTACTTATTCGGCAAATCTAACCTTTTTTGTTTTCTTATTTTTTTGCTTGATTTTCGCATTATCTCCCGCGCTTGCCGTTTCATCCTTTTTTCCAACCTTGGATTTTGAAGGAGTGCCGCGAACCTTGCGTGTCTTCTTATCATATTTTCTGCGTGAATCCGGTGATACAAGTTCAAGTAACTTATCATATAAAGATTCATCAATAACACTATCATCGCCTTCATGATCACTCTCGTCACTATTATTATTTGATTTGCTTTTTTTGTTTCCTTTGTCTTCTTTTACAATTTTGTGATTGAAAACTTTATGCTTCGTTATAGGGTGGCAATAGTATAACCCTGATGGAACTACTAAATCTTCCATAAGTTTTGCCGTTTTGATATCATATTCGCTTGTTTTTCTATCTTTATTTGGCTGTCCACCACTACCTCCACCTCCATACTGAACATTCAATGTAGAGTTAAGAAGAGCATTACTTATTTTATATCCACAGCTCATAATACCGTCGGATTTTCTATTAAATACAAGATCGCTTGCTCTTAACGGCAATATACTTCCTTTTCCTCCTGCTTGTTCCATTATATGTCGGTCGTATTTTATTTATATTTACCTATATTATGTATATAAATTATGTTAAATATATTTTATATTATTTAACGTTATTATATTATAAGGTCAAATAGGATAAACCTAGTTATAATATCTCTTTATCTCGGGGACTACCTTTTGTTCGCGTTTATTTTTAATATATTCCATAATTTGCTTTACTTGTTGTTGGTTGGCAATAATCTCTCCTAAACATTTCTCTAAGAATCCCAATGTAATAGGCGAGGTCTGTTTTGTTTCACAGAATTTTAATTTACCGTCAGAAATATTAATAAAATTATTATTCATGTCATTCTCTTGAACATAATCCATTATTTTGTCTTCTAAATCATTTTTACGGGTCCGAAGATCTTTCAACTTGTCATTTATTTTTTTCAACTCGTTATCTAATTCAACCCACGATTGAATCGATTTTTCTATATTGCTAGGATATTGCGCGGCCATTTGTATAATACTATACGAAATTATGATTATTATATTATAACAAATAATATCTAAATCTTTTTAGACATTATTATTTCATCTATCAAAATGTATTATTATAATAATAGAGTAAATTACCGTCTATGTTTTCTAGTGTGAGAACCAGATCTACGGTGTTTCTTACCATACGTTTTGCCATACGTTTGCTGAACAGCTAATAAACCAAGAGGAACAAGAGCCTCCTTCAACAGCGCGCCAAATGTCGCAAACATACCACCGGTTTGTGCCTGCCCTTGTGCCTGTCCTTGTGCCTGTCCTTGTGCCTGCCCTTGTGCCTGCCCTTGTGCTTGCCCTTGTGCTTGCGTCATTCGTTTACTACGTGTTCGTGCTCCCATTTTACCACGACGTCTACGCCTGGAACCACCACCACTTTGAGCACCTCCCTGACCAGCACCCTCCATCGCATATTTGTTCATAGCAACTGACGCGGCCATCCCCGTAGCACCACCAGTAATTTGCTTCATAGAACTATTAAACGCCGACGCAGCTGCTGCCGGTCCACTACCACTGACTGATGTATTCCAACTTGTTCCGCTATCATGTGGATACTTTCCATATTCTAAAGGAGCCAAAGCGCCACCGCGCCGCCCGCGCCTGTGACCCTTATGTCTTTTATTGTGACTTTTTTTTGCCATTTTAACTATTATATTATCTAATTAGAAAAAATAAAAATCCATAAATCAATATACCAAATATATCTAACTAGACTAAATACTTTTACTTTTTACTAACATAAAAAATATGCCTAAAACCAAGAAGAAGCTAATTACTACAAGTAATAGTGACAAATAAATATATGGATATATTTCTTCTAAAATAAGGCTAATAATTGGTTTAAATAAATTTTTTAGCTCTTTTTTAACTTCATCTTTTTTAATAAATTCCAAACAGTATTCCGATATTTTATCTTTCATCTCTTTCATTTTTGAAGAATATATTATTTTATTAAAATATTATTATTGTGGTAGTTTTGCGTGTTATTATTATCTATATTTTCTCTTTATGGATTAAATGGAATTTAATTCATCGGCAAAAATCTGTACAACATATAATGATTATGACTTTAGCAAGATAGTTCTAACTGACCCAGAAATTTTAAATGGAGGATCTTTCTTTACAAAATTAAATGTAGACAACAGTATGTTCTATATACAAACTCCTAAATGTGTTTCTAAACAAGGTTTAACAATTACAGCAGGTAAAAAATCATACATTGATCTTATGTTCTCTAATGAACATTCAGACTTTATCGGATTTATCGAAAATTTAGAAAAGATATGTATTGAAAAAATATACTCTAAGAGAAACTCTTGGTTTACCAATGATATTGATCAAAGCGATATTGAAAACGCATTTACATCAGCATTAAGATCATTTAAATCGGGAAAAAATTATCTATTGCGCGCCAATATTGCTTCGTCCAAAAATATGCTTAAACTACCATCTTGTTTTGTTTTTGATGAAAATGAAAAACAACTAACACTAGATGATATAAAACAAGAACAAGAATTAATAACAGTTTTAGAAATACAAGGTATTAAATTCACATCTAAAAGTTTTCAGTTTGAAATATTAATGCGACAAGTTCTTATTTTATCCGATAAACCAGTTTTTCAAGAATGTGTGATTAAACGTAATCAAGTTACGAGCATACAAAATAATACTACACCTTTACCTACTATACTTTCTTCTACTGTATCACAAAACTCAACTATAACCGAAGAACAACAAAACGCTAATGTAAATACACCTTTAACCAATGATACAATGACCGAATCGCATAATAATACTAAACCTGTTCCTGCTACACCTATTATGGTATCAATTGCTAATAAAAGTTTTAAAAACGGTGAGTATGAAGATGATAAAAAAAATATAAACGTAGAAATAGATAACGAAGATGTAAATAATAAAAATACGGTTGAAATTTTGGATGATAAAAAAAAACAAGGAACTTTAGAGAAAGAGAAAGAGAGCCATAATGATAAACCAAAAATCCCAGAATTTACCGATATAATGGAATTAACAGATGCTGATTTAGAGATAAAAAATGATGAAAGTGTCAAAATAAAACCAGCAAATGATATTTATTATCAACTATATCGTGTAGCAAAAGAAAAAGCACGCACCGCAAGAAAATTAGCATTCGACGCTTATTTAGAAGTAAAAAAGATAAAAAAAACATATATGCTGGATGATTCTGATTCTGATTTTAGTAATTCATCGGAATCCGAAAACTCCGAAGATTCAGAAGAATCGGACGGATCGGTTGAAGCTTAGTAAATATACAGATAACTACAAAACTTAAAATTCCATCTATAAAATTTTAAATTATATTTGTCATATTTTATAATTTTATTTAATTACTTAAGGCAGTTATTTGTTATTTATAATTTGTAATTTGTTAATTGTTAATTAATATTAAAATTATAAAAATATTTTATCATTTATTTTATATAACGATGCTTCGAGAATTACAGAAAACTTTTAAGGCACATCACATTCTTTTACTTTTAGGAGGAATTATTCTTATTTATGTGTTGTATAACTATTCCTCAAACAAGAACTTCTACCCCGAAAATATGGCCCCCAAAAATAGACGTGGCGGCAGCGGCTCGGCGCAATCAGGAGGTCCTAGACAACCATCAGGCGCAAATGATGGAACATTTTATGTAGACTATGCTCCCGTAAATTCTAATGACAGCAACTTAGCCGGTCTCCCCTCTAACTGCACCGGTCAGAACACTAATGCTCCATCTGACCTTCTTCCCAGTGACAATAATGGTAGTTGGGGTCTGAAACCTCAAGGCACTGGCGATTTCTTGGGTGTTAACTTTCTTAACTCCGGTTATTTAATTGGTGTCGATACCATTGGTAGCACTCTTAGAAACGCTAACCAACAACTCCGTTCTGAGCCCCCTAACCCTCAAATCATTGTTAGCCCTTGGGCTAATACCACTATTGAACCTGATCCTTTCCGTATGCCCCTTGAAATCGGTTGCGGCCCTCAGTAAACGTTTAGGAAAACAAAAAGAATAATAAGTTAATTATTATATAACTTTTATAAGTTAACTTATTATTTATTATTCGTATAGTATATACACCTTATCTTACCATAATATACTATGGATTTAAATATATATGGATATATACTTTCTATACTTATTGTTATAGTAATCATTAAATATTATTTTGATTCAGATTTGGCAAATCTGAATTGTATAACATCGAGTGTAGATGGCAATAAATATTGCGTTCGTCAACGTCTTCAGCAGGAAATGGCAGCTGATTTACTAGCAACTGTTACACAAAGTATGAAAAAATTGGTAGATTATATGCATAGAAACTATCCAACCTATGAAAATGTTCAGCGTTTAGTTAAAAATTTTAATCCTAAAAAAATAATTGAAAATGATCCAGAAGACGAGCATACTGCTTATAGTGAAAATAAAGGCGAAAAAATTGCCTTCTGTTTGACAAAAAGTAAAACAGATGAAAAATTAATTGATAAAAATACATTAACATTTGTAGCAATACACGAATTGGCTCATACAATGACTTTATCTATTGGACATAAAGAAGAATTCTGGAATAATTTCAAATTTTTATTAGAAAACGCAGTAAGAGCTCATGTTTATACAGCGGTAGATTACGCTAAGACACCCATTCAATACTGTGGAATATTAATTGATGAAAACCCTCTTTATAAAAAATAATTTATTTTTTTGGACATTATATATACATTTATATATAAGAAATTATATATAGACATATATAGGAATTTATGAAGATATACAATAATAAATTATTAATAACTGTTTTTTTTATATGTATTTTTATTTTTGCGGCATATAATATTATATCGCCAGCGTGTAGTAGCTCACTTATACTTGAAGGCTTTGATACAAGTGATGTATCTAATATAACAGAAAACTCTAACATCGGTGATGAATATAGTATGTATACAGGAAATGCCAGTAATACAAGTCCTTTTGCCTTTAAATACGATTCATCTAAGTTACCATTGTTTTCGAATATTTTTGGAAATAAATGTCTTTTAGGTTGTGTGAGTCCAACGTCATCGATTGATGTAGATAATAATAGGTGTACAGAAAATGTGAATATGTTAAACTCGAGTAGAACATATAAAAAATGTCCATGGAAATGCGTTCCAGACATACTAGAAAAAAGGCCAGAACTAAAATCAGTTTATGCGCCATATTTAGAAAAGGGATATCCTATATGTGAAAAAAAAAATGAAATTAATCATTGTTCAGGATGTATTCCAGATGCCTATTTTTAATTTTTTAACTAATTCTATGTTCTCTACAGTAGCAATTAGCGGATTCATATTCATTATACCATCTACTACAATATTGTAATATTTATTCACTGGTTTAAATACCAAATAGTAAACATTCACATAAGATATACCATCATGATCTTCGCATTTACATATTTTTGCTTCAATGGATTCAAGACTATATAGATTCATATTTTCTATTAACGGAAAAAATGTGTCACAATTATATTCCTTATCAATATACGTAATATAAAACTCATCTATTAATAAATTCATCATAAAATTCATCATAGAATTCATCTCAATAATACTCTTGTATACCTTTTCACCTCCTATTATCCATATTTCATTATATCTTTTTCTACATGAATTTATCATATTCTCCCGATCATTGCGTTCAATGCCTTTTTCAGATCTATATAAAGCAGAATCCATTCCTTCATCGCTATCATGATCTGAATAACAAAAACGCATAGCATGAGGAATCGAGGATAAATGTATATTTAAATCATGATTATAACCGGGTTGACAATACTCGGGATATGTGTCATCGTTATTACTAATTGTCGTAGATAAAATAATACTATCTCTATAAGGAAGAGGTTTGGGATAATTTGGTAAGGATAACCATGTATTCTTTCCCATTATTATTACATTTTTTTTAATATTTAGTTCATCTTTACATATTTTAGCAGATGGTTTATCCATACTTATATATTTTTCTGTATCTCTCATATATTTTCCATAGTCTCCTGATGTAAGTTTTGAAAAATATTTCAAATCGTCTGATATCTTCCACGGAAGTTTACCATTTATACCAATACCACCACCTTTACATACAGCGACTATTATTTTAACAAGGGATTTATCATTACCATTATTATTATTATCATTATTATTATCATTATCATTATGCTCCATTTATACAAGAATGTTATTATATTTATATTAAAGCATTTATATTATTATAACATAATATCTAATAAACATATTATCTAATAAACATATTATCTAATATATATATAATATCGATGGGAGATACGTTAAAAAATAATGTATACAAACTAAATTATATAAGTAATAAACGCGTAAATGAAAACCAAATCCCCGAGAAAATTGTAGTATTTTATGGAAATTTAAACCCATATACAAAAAATGAATGGGGTATATCAGAAGATGATTTAATGCGTCAGTTTAATATTTTTATTAAAAAATCAGAAGGAGAAAGCGAAGAGGAATATTCTAATATTTTTGAAGATTTATTTAGTCCATTAGAGATACAAAATATAAAGTCATACGATATCGAAATATCGTTTTCATTTGAACGCATTTATGGAGATGACACAATAGAAACAGTAAAGAAAAAAATTATAAACAACATAAAAATTGAAAAAGAGTTTTCATTTGACGAAATGTATTTATTCTCAAAAAGAGGTATTCGTTATACACCATTACAACTATATAATAAATTGTCAAATAACGATACAGTATCTGTAACAAAAAAAGCATTAATCGATTTCTTAACAAATTCGCATAGACGAAATTTGAAAGAAGAGTGTGAATTACTACTTAGAACAGATAGATATAAATTAAAAGATGTATATACATATGATGATATATATGATTTATTTTTTAAGATTAAAGACGAATCTCCCGATCAAGGCGCGAGAGCCGGCCAAGGCTATAGTGATAGTGATAGTGATGACGAAGGTTCATTTTCTGAAATAAATATATTACCTATAATAGAAGACATACCAATTGGGCAAAGAGTCGCATTTAATCGTGTAGACTACGTTTTTACAACAAATCCATTCAATATAAATATAAATGACTCTACAGAATTCGATTTCTTAAAACAATCATCGCATCAATTATATACAATATCAACAACAAACAAAAAACTTATTATTGATTACGAGCCTATCGTATGCGAAACTATATTTTTATGTCTCGCAGAAGACGTCCTAAGGCATATTGAAACTGTCAATGAACAACAAGATGAAGATTCACCCCCTATTTTATCCGAAACTGTGGTTCAAATATATTATCCCTATTTGGCACAAAAACAATATACGACACTAGCCGATTTACAAGCGAATCGTCAAGAATTATTAGAAGCGACTAGACAGCTAACAAGTGATAAAGCATATCAAGAAATGATAAAAAATGTCGATTTATTTTACGATATATTCTATCAGAGAGACGCAAATACAGGCGTGAATCTTAGCGAAAGTCCGCGCCAATTACAACGCAATACTTTAAACTATGTTCAAAAAGGTATATCATATATAGAAATAGAAATTAAACCCGATTCGCCTATTAATGTGCCAGTTGACATGTTATTCAAGACTATTCATACAAGTTCAGACAAACCACTCCTTAAATTAACGCGCGGCAAAAAAGATCAAAAAATGTATAGACTTTTTGCTAATAAAATTTCTACAGATGGTAGGCGCATACCTTATCTTAAAAGCATAGAAATAAATAAAATAATAAAAGAGACACAATCTGAGAGAAGATTGATGGTTTTAGTTGTTTGTCAATATGAATTAAAAGATAAAGGGGTCACATTGAAAGAGTATAATATATACATAAAGTGCGAATTTGACGCATATGGTAGTATTTTTGTATCATTTGAATTAGAGTTTGCTCTAGATGATGAACAAATAACGAATATAATTGACAAAAATATAAATCCTGTAATTAATGAAGTAGAAGTTTTTCTAAGTCAAAATGGTTATCATATAAATAATTTTGAAGATCTATATTCTACAAATGTTGTTATACGAGAAATCAAGTATAGAGCAAATATTGAGTTCAGGGGTGGATTTACACTTAACATTGCCGATAAAATGTCATGTATATCAAGTATATTTAATGTTATTAACTATAAACAAAATAAGCGCGTGGTTATGCGATATAAACGCGTATCAAATTATAATGAAATTGAAGGACGAGACGCATACATAATGGAACAATTTTCAAAGTCTAATTACCAAGCTGATGTTATTCAAGGACTAATAGAGAACTACAAAATGACACAGGAAGAAGCAGTAAGAATTGTTGCGCAATTTTTAGAAGGATTACAGTTGTCTGAAATAAATAAAAAATCAAGAATTAAAATAAATGTTCATCCTGGATTTTTGACCACAATCACTACGCAAAGTAGTGACGACTCAAAAAAGAAACTACTTAATGTAGGAAATTTTCGAATTGAAGTCGATAATATTGATAACATTTATTATTTAGACCACGTTGACATGATGTGTGACTCATTATTGCGATTATTAAGCTACGATGAGGATAGACCTACCACAAATGTTCCTGCCGAACGTATTAATGAATTATGTAAAATACAAGTTTTGTCAAAAGGTAAAGTCGAGGTAAAAGAAGTAAAAGAAGTAGTAGCCAAAGGAGATAATGTCGTTCTCACAGATAATCCTATGTTTGCGGAACCAGATGAAGGGGCAATATCGTTTGATTTTGAAAATCAAGATAAACTAGAAGAAATCGCAAATGCGGGGGATGAAGCTGTTGATGATTTATTATTTGGTGATATGTTGGAAGAAGAAAGTGGTAGTGAAGAAGAAGATCTAGAAAATCCCAAAGAACGCAAAGAAGTAAAACAGCAGGAAGAAAGCGATGAAAAAAGTCAGGAAGAAAGCGATGAAGAATCTGGACAAGAAAAAAAAGTTTCAGATGAGTCTGAGAAGTCTGGCGACTCAATCGAAAGTATACATTTTGATGAAGGAAGCGAAGAAGGCGAAGGTAGCAATGATGAAGAAGATGAAAATGTTGGTGAGGTAGGAAAATCAGAAGAATCTGGTAATTCAGGAGAATCAATCGAAGATATAAAGTTTGAAGATGAAAGCGACGAAGAAGGCCAAAGCGAAGAAGATCAAGGTGAAGAAAAAGAAGACCAAGGTGATGAAGAAGAAGGTCAAGAAGTAGAAGAATTGTTATTTATGAATAGCGATAATAGTAGTGAAGGTAGTGTGTCTTCGGGTGGAGCCGGTTCTGATGATGAAGAACCACAAGCATCACCGTCCGATATAGATATTCAAAAATTCTCTTCTTCGTCTGAATCTTCTCAACCTACACCTACACCTACACCTACACCTGTGTCTATGCCTACACTATTACCAAAATCTAAAAAAAAACTACCTAACATATCTATTATATCATCTCCCGGAGCAGCAGCGGCATCGGCAGCGGCAGCAGCAGCAGCACCACCAATGCCTTCTTTAGTATCAAAACAGAAAAGCAAACGCGCAGTAGCTGAAAGTGGACGCAGAGGTGTTATCGAACATGATGTTACCGGACAAACGGTTAACCCTTTTCTACCAAGATTAGAAGCATACGATGATGTATTATATTCCAAAGATAACGGAATTGGTAGTTTTTATTCGGTAGCTTGTCCTTCAACCGATAAGAGACAACCTGTCATTTTAACAGATGCTGAAAAAGAATACTTAGACGAACATCACAGCGGTTCATACGATAGAGCTATGAAATATGGCTCATCGGAAAGTAAAAAATTTTGGTATATATGCCCTCGATATTGGGATATGAAACATAATGTAAGCTTAACACAAGAACAAGTAGACGAGATAATAAGTAAAGAAGGTGACGTCATGATTCCAAATATAGGTCCTGATGGTAAAAAACCAAAAGTAATTCCAAAAGGTAAATATATATTTGAGTTTAATAAAGATCAGTCACCAGGTTTTGGATTTAGTAAAAAAAATAGTGGAGGTAAATATTGTATTCCTTGTTGTTTTGATACAGACAGTTTTTTTAGAGACAAACAAAATAAATCTCGTCAAGAATGCGGATGCCCTGATATTAAGCCTATAAGCGAGAAAAACCCCCATCATAAAAATTTTGAATGCCATGGAAAAGAAAAAGCTTTCCAAGCTGCTCCATTAAAAAGAGTTCGTAAAAAGATAACAGCTCTTGACTTATCTATGCTTCAACCTGCTGAACCAGTAGTAGAAGAAAGTGAACCATTTTTTGAAGAAGGACAACAACAAGAACAACGACTACAATCAATACCTCAAGTAAAAATGTCTTTACAAGCTTTGCGTCAAAGAGAACTTGCGAAAAAATCAACGAATCGGCGTGACATAGACATAGACCCAAGTCTATTAAGTAAAGAATCGCAACTACAAAGATCTGAATCAGGAACAAGTGTAGTATCAAGCGAAGCATCCGCACTGGCATCACTAAAAGTATCAAAAAAAGAATTCAATATTTTAGGACCAGAGAGAAATACGCCATTAGAACCGGGAACATATGGATATTTATTACCAGCATTACAAGCATTCTTTATACAGGATTACAAAATATGCACAATAAATGACCGTAGCACTGAAATAAAGCCTAATATATCCTGTTTACTACAAAAGGGTGTTCAGCTTGGTGAAAAAAAATATACTCAAAAATCATGGAAATATTATAGTGAAAATCAAAGTTTTTTGGGTGCTATTGCTGATATATATTCTAGATATGTTTTTATGATTACTGGTATCGAAGAAAATATAACAA
>Ga0315899_10000320_pt1 | contig 59178 bp, 47 predicted proteins | sample LakEriMetagenome_2_FD_203518 | JGI IMG/M metagenome (GOLD analysis project Ga0315899, IMG submission 203518) | Freshwater fungal communities from buoy surface, Lake Erie, Ohio, United States - Buoy 4 MA112 | ecosystem: Environmental > Aquatic > Freshwater > Lake | place: USA: Lake Erie, Ohio... | reverse complement strand
AAAATCCCTCCAAGCCGATCAATTCTACTGCGAATCCATTCGAAATATTGAGGAAAAGCAAAGCGATCCGTAGCTGCAGGAATCCTCACAATCCCGGCTCTCGCTCCCGCTCGCCCCGCCACATCCACGACAGATTCGACAGCCTTGAGGGACTGCTCAAACACCACTTCATCCGTATCAAGATCTGTTGGAACATCAAAGCTGCTTACCCTCATCTTTGAGCTCAGAAGAAATCGAGATGCTTTCTGAAAATCGGTGCGAGCACTTCGTTTCTCCAAATCCAATGCATCGATGTCCAACCCCTGAAACCCAAACGTCATCGCCAATTCAATCAACTCGCTCTGACGCCCAGAAATTCCCAGCGCTGCTGCGTTGAGGTTCTTGTACATTTCATCGTCTCCTTGTTGATAACAAAGGACTCCTCGAGACTGACCAACACATATCGGCCAACTCGATGAATCCAATCTCCATGTGCTTCGTTGCTCCCAACTAGGCGGGGGTATTTCCAACCTTTTGGGGGGTAACGAGTATCCCAAAATCAACAAGGTTATCAAGACGAAAGAATGGGGTATAAGAGAGCTTGCTACCCAAGAAAATCCTAGCTGCATAACGCGTTAGACAGGCGATTTAAACAAGAAAGCGCCGAAACGCCTTGCGATAGACCCAAGGCGTATGAATTTACTACTGCATCAGAAATATCGAAGAAAACACAGATGCTCGATCACGGATTTCCGGGACGACCTCGACGAGGCCTGCCACCACCGCCGGAAGGAGTGCGCTTGTGGTTTTCCATATTCGCCTCGATCAGAACTCCTACGGTCTCTTCCCAACTTGGAATGCGACCTGCTCGAACTTGAAGTTCATCACGATCTTCGAATTCTCCCGAATCAACATCGGCGACTTCGGAGTCATCCTCTCTTGGACGTCGCCGCTTAGATGGCCTTTCACCCCGCGGACTATCTTGATTGCCTTTGTCGATCTCCCTTCCCCGACTCTCACGGGAGGAGAATTCTGACGACTCCGGCTCATCAAAAGCCGAATCCGAACGGTTCGCCCCTTCAAAACTGACTCCCCCACCAAACCCTGACTCGGTATCCCTTGAGCCACGGCGTGTGCTGCGAACGGCAACCTCTGAGCTACGCTCTTGCCTGCGATCATCGCGGCGATCGTCATTTCGAGTATCTCGGCGATCGTCGTTGCGGGATTCTCTGCGGGGATCACGGCGGGCGGAATTTGTATCCGAATCCCTGCCTGGTTCGCGAGAACCTCGCTCACCATCGCGTTCGCGCCGAGGTGGACGGCTGACCATTTCTGAATCCCCGTCCCGACGATCCGAACGCTCGGGTCGTTCCGAGCGACCTGCTCGCTCAGCTCGCTCAGTCCTCTCTGCACGCTCAGTCCTCTCAGCACGCTCAGTCCTCTCAGCACGCTCGGGTCTCTCAGTTCGCTCAGGTCTCTCGGCTCGCTCAGGTCTCTCGGCTCGTCCTCTTGCTGTAGGTTCGTCCTGATTTGAATTCGCCAAGCCTCTTCGCGGAGGGCGACGTTCGCCACGACGATCCCGATTCTCCACAATGTCGTCGGACTTGGACGAGAAACCTACTGGTTCTTCAGGAAACTCCTTGTCCAATCGTTCGTCAGTGTCTTGAAATGCAGAAGGCTCCCTATCGCGATCCGATTTCTCCCGTTCGGGCCTGCGTCCTTGCTCCCCTCGGCGATTGCCGAAGCGATCATCGCGAGGCCGATCATCTCGCGACCGCCCCTCTTGCCTGCCTCTACCACGTCCTGCCGGTTGTTGAAACTCGGCAGATTGCGACGAACCATCATCTGTCTTGTCCAAATCGCGATCTGCCGAATCATTTGCAAATGCGTTTTGAGAAAACCCTCGCTCGAGAACCGCATCGACAGAAGCATCGACCGAGTTGCCTTCTTGCGTCGCAACTTCTCCACCCCAAGCGCTAGACTTCTTTCCTCTTCCAGTTTCCTGCCCACGGCTAGGGTTCTGCCAACGATTTGTATCTTGATCGCTCACCCTATCGCTTCGATCATCCCTTCGATTTTCTCTCGTTCCTGGACGATCTTTCTGTGACGATTGGGGCTTTCCTGGCGATTGGGATTTCTGAGACTCTTGTGCCGAATCACCACCTCCCCCCATTCCAAAGAAGTTCGCGACTGCATCCCATGATGTCCTCAAAACCGATGGCGCCTTTTCGGAAACCACCTCGGGGAGCACTTCTACTTGTGGCTCACTTAGAACTTCTTCAGCGGCAACATCTGCCACCGGCTCTTGAATCTCTGCAGTTTCCGCACCGCGCTTACCACCCTGCCTTCCGCGGTTTTCACTGCCACGGGGCGACCGGCGACTGACTCGCTTCGAATCCTCGGGCTGTGCAAATGTAGTATCTGCTGAAATCAAATCACCACCAAATGCTGGAAGCTCTGGTTGATCGGTGGCCAGTTGCCCCGCAGGGATTTGATCTGTGGAAATTTGATCTTCAGAGACTTGGTCTGCAGCGACTTGACCCGCAGAGACTTGATCCGCCGATTGTTTCTTACTTTGTCCCTTCCCACCTCGCGCTGCCCCCCCCCGTGCTGTCCTACCCCGCGATTCACTACCCCGTGCAGTGGGAGCCGGTGTATTTGGAGTTGGCGTTAGAGCTGCGGTCTGATCATGCTGTGCAGCAGGATTGGGGGTCGTTGCCGGAGCAGGTACCGGGGCCGACGCAGCGTCCTCCCCACCCGATTTTTTGCTTCGGGGCTTTAAGTTCGGGGTACCAAGCAAGTTTGCCAACGAATTCCAATGGTCCGACATAAATCGTTCAATCGTTTTGAAGTGAATCCTTGACGAGAAATTGACCCAGTTCAAGGAAAAACAGCCGCCTACACGAATCCCTTCAGAATATAGCCGCGCCCACCAACTGGCAACCGCCGCAACTAGGCTTCCGGTCCGATCGATGAAAAAACCTTTAAATGTCCGTCTAAGCTATGGATTGGACTAGACTTAGCGGACAAGGATCGAAAAATAGGGTACCATCGTCGACGGCAGTAAGGATATTGCGACCGGAATACTAGACAGGGACCTTTCGAACCCCTGGGAAGCTTGGCGGAAATCTAATACCTGCACGCGGTGGCTGGTGCCCGGAATTCAAACATCCTGAAATGCTTGAATACCCTTCAACCTCCGCAGCTTCCACGTTCCTTTTTGGTCCGTAAGGAGACAGATAAATCAAAATGGATCCAACTCGATTCAAGATCAATGACTGGGTGATTTGCACCCGGGAAAAACACGGACTTTCTCCGGGCAAGCGTGCCAAAAACATCTCTCCATCTCCCCATGGAGAACTTTACTCCTACGAAGTAGACAAATACTGGATCGTTCGTGAGAAGTCCGATTCGCAACTGGTTCTGGAGACCCGTACCGGAAAACGGCATGTCGTCGCCACCGACGACCGACGACTTCGAGCCCCGAATTTCTTTGAAAAGTGGTGGTTCCGCAACCGTTTTCCCGCGAAAACACCAACTATGGCTTCAACTGGCCCTGCTCCAAGCCCCACTTCGTTACCTTCGCAATTGACCCGAAGCGCGTAGGATCCCCTACGGGACTTGACGTTTCCGCAGGAATCTGTCTACTTTACAACCCTTTCGTGGGATCTTTTCCCCCGAAATTGGCTTGCCGGCATAGCTTCAATTGGCAGAGCACCGCATTCGTAATGCGGGGGTTGTGGGTTCGATTCCCACTGCCGGCTTAGATTACATGTTCGTCCCTACATACCCAAATGGCTTGTTTCTCTTAGAGAAATCCGCCTATTAGAGGTTAAGCAATGGTCACCGGTTCAAGCGCCGATATTCGCGAAGTCGTTCTATCCAATCAGTCCTTCGGACCAGCGGACATCGAAAAGATCACTCGTGTTATCGAAGAAGATCTCACACAACTTGCTCTTCTTAAGGATGCGGTTCAAGAACTACAACAAACTCCAGACCTGTCTCCAGCCACCCAAACGCGTCTTGGTGTTTGCCTTTACCTACTAGGACGATTTCAAGAAGCCGAGTCAGCCCTTCGCCAAGGGGACGGTGGAGCGCTGGCACAGTACTACTTGGGAAAGGCATCTTTCCAACTGGAGCAATTCGACCGAGCGATCGAGTTCTACAACGCGGCTGAAAAAGCCGGATATACCTCGGAATGGTGCCAACTTTCCCGTGCCGAAGCCCTTCGATATCTCGGCCGCAAAGAAGAAGCTCTTCAGATTCTAGACAACATTTTTGGCCCTGTTGAACAGCACCCTGAATACCCCTACCAACGCGCTGCGACTCTCGCATCCATCGGCGGAAACCTACCCGAAGTCATCGCTCTGTACCAACGCGCCTTGCAGCACAACCCCAAGCACGGCGGAGCACTCTTCGGCTTAGCACTTGAATACGATCGAATGGGCAGCGACCAGAGCGCCTTCGAACTCTATCAAAAGGGAGCAAGCGTCATTCCGTCGCACATCGGCACTCTGCTGAACCTAGGACTGATGTACGAAGACCGAAACGACTACAACAAGGCGCAAGGTTGCTATCGCCGTGTTTTGGAAACCTGTCCAAACCACTCGGTTGCAAAGATGTACTTTAAAGATGCCGTCGCAGGTGGACCTGAATCGATTGATGAGGCAGCCCAACTGCAACAGCAAAACCTCGCCAAAATCCTCGCTACTCCAGTCACCGATTTCGAACTCTCCGTTCGATCCAGGAACTGCCTCCAGAAAATGGGGATCCGAACCCTCGGTGACCTTACCCGGGTATCGGAGCAATCGCTTCTATCAAGCAAAAATTTCGGCGAAACATCACTCGTCGAAATCAAGGAAATGCTGTCTGCGAGAAATCTCTCGCTCGGGCAATTTGCTCACGAAAAGCCTCCAGCAGATCCTTTGCCCGATACTTCTGGAATGTCTCCAGATCAACTGGTCTTGCTAGATCGACCCATCTCAGAACTCAATCTTTCTGTTCGGGCACGCAAGTGCATGGTTCGACTTCAACTCAACACCATCGGTGAACTAATTCGCAAGACCGGCGATGACTTGCTCGAATGCAAGAACTTTGGTGTTACCTCACTAACGGAAGTTCGCGAGAAACTCACCGTTCTAAACCTGAAGCTTCGTGGGGACTGATCCTCTAGGGTGCATCGAACAGGCCCCCTTTAACGTTCAGCTAAGGCATTGCTATGGCCATGATGCGGTTTCGAGTACCAAACCCCTCGGAGTTTGATCCGAGGTTTTGGCAAACCGCATTCGTAGCCGGACTCGATGCACTTCCTGTAGCATCAGTGAATTTCCTCCATGACGACGAACTCGTATTGGAAACAAGCAGCCGAGATTCCTGCAAACTCTCCCTCCCATGGCCCACTCGCGATTTCGGGCCCATCGTCCTCTCCACCGCGTCCCTTCGCACAAATCAACCCACCTACCACCTACTCCTTGAACTAGCACGCGGCACTCTACACAGAATCCGTACCGATGCGTTTTTCTGGGATCGCGCCGGCGTTCGAATTCCAAATTCACACACGGAGCTGATCGATCAAGCCGCAGATGTTTTCGTTCAAGCCATCCTTGAGAAAGACAATCCAAAGCTCAGCGATGCGTTGGCCCAACAATCGATCGATCTCGCAATCAGTGCTGCTCGTCCACTCGCTCGCGCCTATGTCACGCAAAATCTTCACGCACGCATCCGAAACAACGAGAAACTCCAAACCCTCTTCGGCGTCCGCCTACCATCCAACGCGAACTGGAAAGATCTTGCAGTTCCCCTTCAGCCCGCTTGCAACACCATCGGTATCGACCTTTCTATCGGTTCGCTCGCAGCGAACCAGTCACTTCTGAGCACTCCATCCTTGACAATGGATCAGCTGCGATGGGCAAAGTCACAGAACCTCCGAGTCGTCGCAGGTCCATTGGTAAGCCCAACTGACATCCACGTCATCCGCAACTCCCTCTCCCACCCATCCTTCGAGAACCTACTGAATGCCATTCTCGAAAAAGCTCGGAATTTGATTTCTCAGTGCCAAGGCTTGGTCCAACTCTGGGATGCTTGCACCGGGCTAAACAACTGTGAAGCCACCGGACTCGATGATGCACAGTCCCTAAAACTCGCTTGCAGCATCATCAATCTTATCCACACGGTAGACCCCAAAACTCCCATCATTTTCTCCGTCGATCTACCCGCGGCTGAAAACATGAGACACGGGCCGCATGCTATAAACCCTGTGATCTTTGCTGAAAGCCTCATACGAGCGCATGATCGGGATATCGCAGGAATTGGACTCGAACTGAACCTTAACTACTGGCCCATGGGAACCCTTCCAATGGACCTTCCCGCTATCTCAGATCTGATCGACCACTGGAGCATTCAAAACCGCTCCCTCCTAATTCGGCTCACAACTCCCCTATCGCCGAATTCATCCTCCACACCTGCCGGTGATCCCTCTGCAGACCAAGTCGTTTCCCACTGGAGATATCCTTCCAATTCCATGCAGTCGTCCGCTGATGAATCCGACGACGATACCGCTCCGGAAATCTCTCCGTCGCTCTTCGCAAACACTGACCAAAATCAATGCCTCTCCTACGCAGGAACCACTCCCCCAAGCGGACTGGAGATCCTCCAACTCCTCCTCGCAAAACAGAACGTTGACGCAATTCTTTGGAACCAATGCTGGGAGGATCCAAAGAGCCCTTTCAAACATTCAGGACTCTTTGGAAACGACCTCTCACCCAGGTCACTAGTCGAATGCATGATTCGACTTCGTTCACAATATCTACCGTAATCCCGAGCAATCAACAATGCTTTGCTTGGCTTAACCAATTAACAATCCACTGGTTGCCCAGTGCACGGACTCTGCTCACGGACGCTGCTTACGGACGCTTGAAACTCAAGTTAGCAACGATCTCCACTTCGTCAGCGATCTTGCCCTTGCCGTAACTCATGCCAAACTTCGTGCGATCTAACTTGAACTCAGCACGCAAGTCCGCTGTGCCTTCTCCAAGCGTTGCCTTGCATGGCACCTTGATCTCGACAGTCTTATCCAACATGGTCAACTTACCAACCAATTTGACGTCGTCCTCACTGCTTGCTTCAATCGCTGTCGATTCAAATGTAATCTTTGGATACTTGCGAACATCGAAGAAATCTGGGTTCTTCAAATGATCGGTCAACTTCGGATCATCTGACCAAAGACTATCAGTTTGAATTTCAAGCTTCAAAGAACCGTTCTGAGGCGACTGCAAATCAGCTTTCGCATCCGCCTTGAACGACTTGAAGCCCCCCTTGTGAGCCCCCTCAGGCTTCTTACCAACAAAGTCAATCTTGGACTTCTCGGCATCCAAAGTCCAAGTCTCTGCGAACGAAGGCGAGACAAACCCCAGAATAAGCGCCAGTGCAAAAATCAAACGCATACGATTCTCCCAGTCTAAAACGTAATCCAACAATTCTTTGTCCCGACCCTCGGAACACCGTATATTGTAACGAATTATTCAACCAACGCCCGTTCTAACTACCCGCGAATTCTAGGCATGAATCTTCATCCACCGGAAACACAAACTAAACAAATCCAAAACTCAAACATCGCCGATGCAACGAAAATAATTCGCCGAGTCTCGCTAAATTTCCCGGCGGGCCTCCGATCCGTTCTTGTAACAGTCTTCACAATCGTATTCTTTCTTGCAATAAGCCTTCCCGCACATAGCCAATCGATCGATCCTTCGAAAGCCCAAGAACTCATCAGCACAGGAAACTATGCTCAAGCGATCGAGCTCTCACGAGAACAGGTCGAGAAGAAAACTTGGAACGAAGCTTGGCCCCGTATCCTCGCCTCAACTCTTCTTATCCAAGGCAAACCCGAGGAAGCCCTGCGTATCTACGAATCCTCCCTAGAACGCTTCAGCGATTCGATGCGACTGAGACTCCTCGGATACCAAATCTACCTGGAAAATAACCTTCCCACAAAAGCCCAACAGCAACTCGACGATCTCGCTGCGCTTATCCAGAAAAGCCCTTGGAGATATTCAACCAAATCCGAATTGATCCCGCTCGGCGAGTTCTTTCTTCTGAAGAACGAAGATCCCAAGCAAGTTCTTAAACTCTGCTTTGATCAAGCACTCAAAGCGGATCCGAAAAATATCGAAGCGCACAAAGCAATCGCAAAGATGGCCCTCGATAAATCGGACTTCCAAGTCGCCGCAGATGCGATAAGCAAAGCGCTGAAGATTTCGGATTCAGACCCGGAAATACAACAACTCGCTTACCAAACCTGGAGCCTCTCCGATAAATCTCGAGCCGTCAATCACTTGAAACGAGCTCTTGAGATCAACCCCAACCACACTCCATCTCTACTGCTGCAAACCCAATCCCTCATGGATGCAGAGAACTACGCGGAAGCCTTGCTGGTCTTGGAAAAAATCGAATCGATCAATCCCTTATCCAGCCAACTATGGGCCTTGCGTGCTGCCATCTCACACCTGAAAAATGACTTTCAAAGCGAAGCTCAATTCCGCTCAAAAGCACTTACCCCACGCACCCTCAACCCAAACGTTGATCACACCATTGGCAAAAACCTGTCGATGCACTACCGCTTCGAAGAAGGTGCTAAATACCAACAAAGAGCCCTTGTCGCCGATCCAAACTACCACCCCGCCCAAACACAACTCGCCCAAGATCTACTGCGACTTGGGAATGAAACCGAGGGATGGAAAATGGTCCAAGCAGCCCGAGAGGCAAACCCCTTTAACGTAACAAACTACAACCTGCAAATCCTCAAAGGCGAACTCGACAAATACACCACCATCGAAACTGAAGGCTTCTTGATCCGCATGGATAAAAACGATGCCAAAGTATTTGGCCATCGAGTCACACAAATCCTCTCCGATGCACGAAAGACACTCAAAGAGAAGTACCACGCCAATATCCGAGAACCCATCGTTGTCGATTTGTTCGCTAAACAACGAGATTTTGCCGTTCGTACCTTTGGCCTTCCCGGCGGCGAAGGATTCCTCGGCGTGTGTTTCGGCCAAGTCATCACAGCGAACTCACCTACCGCACTCCAAGTCGAACACAACTGGGAGTCTGTCCTATGGCATGAATACTGCCATGTGATCACCCTACAACTCACAGCCAATAAAATGCCCAGATGGCTTTCCGAAGGTATTTCCGTCTACGAAGAACACCAAAAGAAATCTGGCTGGGGAGAACCTCCACAACCTACCTATATCCATTGGATTCGCTCGGGTGACTTCGCACCTCCAAGCCAACTCAGCAGCATGTTTCTTGCCCCCTCCTCACCCGAAAGACTTCAATTCGCCTATTTCATATCTTCCTGGGTCGTCGAGTTCTGGATCGAACAATTCGGCCAAAACGGACTACTAGGCCTCCTCGAAGATCTTCGCAACGGACTCGATATATCCCAAGCCATAACTCGACGAACCACCAGCCTACAAGGCTTTGATCAAGCTTTCATCCAATATGCGATTGCCCGTGCAACGAACATCGTTCCAGAACTTGATCTAACCCCGCCTTCACCAAAGCAACCTATCACGAACCAAGATTCATCCTATTGGGCCCTCCACAAACAACTCGATCTACTTATTGGAGAAGGGAAATTGCAAGAGGCAGAATTCAAAGCGCAAGCGCTGGTGAGGCAATGGCCAGAGGATCCCGCATCCACAAGCGCTCTTCGAAAACTGATTGCTATCGAACGCAAACTTGATCACCCCAAAGAAGAACGCAATGCTTTAACATCCCTCGCGAGCATTGACCCTCACGACTCAAATCCCTTGTTGCGCCTGATCGAACTCGACGGTCAAACCAACGATTATCAATCTGTCGAAGCTTGGTGTAACGCACTCCTTGCCATCACTCCCAATCATCAGCCAACCCTCAACAACCTTGCTCTCTGCGGTGAGAAATTACTCAAACCACAAGTGACCATCGAATCGCTCCTGGCCCTCTCTGAACTTGATCCAATCGATCCTTCAGATATTTTCCTACGCCTAGCAATTGCCTATGAACTTCTCTCCAAGCAATCCTCGGACGACCCAACCGCAATACCAAACGCCAAACGTTATTGCTTGAAAGCGCTCGAAGAAGCCCCCCGGTTCGACCGCGCATTGAAATTGCTTCAACAACTCAACGGCCAAAACCTAACAGAAAGCTCGACCACTGGAGAACAAACACGGGAATAACCGAAGCTTACTCGCCGCTTTAGACCAAATCAGAGTTCATTAAAGCACTCTCGCCCAATAAGCCTTCAGATACCCAGTTTCCATGCAATGCGTCGCCATCGGATGATCCATCGCCGCTGAACGACTCTCAATGATCTGCACCACCCGTCCACGACTGCGATGCCCCTCGATAACTTCCCCCGTTGTTCGTGCTGCCGATTGCACCACGTTCAAGAAGGAAGGCCCGTCGAGCAACCCAGCACAACAGCAAGTCAAAAGCACCCCGCCACGTTTCACGAGTTGAATTGCAAGACGATTCAAATCCAAATGCTTGCGAGTTCCCTCTTCAAGTTCCGCACGCGAACGAATCAGCTTGGGGGGATCTAATACGACCACATCGTACTGCTTGCCATTGCGAACCATATCACGCATGTATGCAAATGCGTCTGCATGTACATAACGCACCCGAACGTCGTTAATATCCGCATTCTTTTTCGCCATCAGCAACGCGTCCTCGTCCAAGTCGACTCCCGTTACCTCGCTGGCCCCACCCGTCTTCGCAGCCGCCACAGAAAACCCACCGCTGTAACAACAAACGTCTAATACCGTTCGGCCAGCGGTGTAATGTGTCAAAATCTCACGATTCTCACGCTGATCACAAAAGAATCCGGTCTTGTGCCCCGTTCCAAAGTGGACTCGATACCGAACATCCCCTTCATGGATCGTCGCATAAGCCGGGAACCCCTCCGAACGACTCCCCTGCCAATGCCCCCCCTCCTGACTCGAAAACTGCGGAGATGCTTGTACCAACCCATGCTTGGTTCCCATCAACGGATGCAATCGATTTAATATCTCCGATGCCCGATGCGCCATCCCAAGACTAAATACTTCTGCACTCAAACAATCTCCATAACGATCCACCACCAAGCCCGGGACGCCGTCGGATTCCCCATGCAAAACTCGATATGCATTTGTTCGCTTCGGCAACCCTAACAAGTCATGACGCAAACTCACTGCATCCTGAAACAATCGGCCCCAATCTTCATCGGTAGGTACTCCCTCCTGCCAAAAATATAACCTTACCGCCACCTCGGCCCGTGGATTGTAAATCCCATAAGCAAACAATTTCGGCTCCGCTAGCCGCTGATGCTCCACTTCTAAAGCATAGACCGCTACCCAATCGCCACCTTGCGGATTCCCCTCAAGTCGTTCTAACCTCTTGCGAAAAATATTCGGGTGCCGCGTGGCTCGCTGCACATAGACCCGACCAATACCATCGCGTCCGGCTGGTACCATCGGCTTGTTCTCATAACTCATTAATATTTCTTTCCGTTGCGGTTTCTATCCCCGTACCCTATCGACCCTGTAAAACTAATTCATCAAGCAATCGCTCCAAAAGCTCACGCGATTGCTCGGCTAACTCCCCTATCCCATCGACTCGCGATTCGAGAAGCAACTCGGCGATCAGTCGCATTATCCGCTCAACCTCAGGTACCCTACCGGACACCTCATTCTGTTGCCAACGATCCTCCGGATGGCAATAAACCCCCTTGGTTCGCAATTCCAATTCACCAGCTTCGGTCTCGCTGTACTCCCAACGCCCAGACCATCGCGAAGTGATAAGCGACAACTCTCCGAGCCCCACGGCATAAGCCACCCGTTGCCCAATGGCAGAGGTAACCGTGCCGGATTGCAATGGTTCCTCAAGGTCTTCTTCATTACCCTCTACCTTCAAAACCAATGACTTCAGCATAACCCCTAAGTCCTTTGGTTGAATGAAACCATCTTCGCGGCGACCTAATGATTCCCCCCGACCGATGCGAAACATCAATGGACAATGAAGCCGCTCTGCGAAGCCTTCACCCTCCGTACCAGACTCGCCTCCCCCAAGACCTATTCGACCATGCTCACCAAGCGGGTAGCCTTGCACTCCCGCTAATGCAACGAAACACTCATCGAGCATCTCCATTCCTTCAAGCAAAACCGTTAACTCCCCCACGCCTCTGTCCACACAGATAGCTTGTCCACCTGCTCCCGAAGCAAATTGAAATCTCTCGTCAGGGTCGTAATCCTTCGAAAAGACAACCTCCGGTCGAATCGTACCGGCATAAGGCTCGGGATCCCCCTCGTCGCACATCACTTGCCGATACTCTTGTGGAGCATCCCAAGCCCCAGCAAGCCCCTTAGCCTGGATCCACAAATAAGGCCGCTGATGCCTCGCGGAAACCCACAACTCCAAACTTCGCGCAATCAGCTCCGCAAACGACGATTCAAACTCCGAGCCCCCACGCAAAGCGACCTCCACGTACCCGGGATGCGTTCCAAAACACGGATCGCCAATCCCCTTTTGGGCAACGATCATCCAACTCGATGAATCAGTCCCATACTTCTCTAGCGTTTGCAAGACATCACTGGTTGACTTCGAATGCATCCAGTATTGATCGTACACACATCCGCAAGCCGCAAACGCATCTAAGTGGGGCGTAGGGACCAAGGCATTGCCATAACAACCTACAAGATTCACCCCCCAGCCTTCGATCGTAATCAAGACCCCATAGCCAACTACGGCAACATCCATGCTTGATTCCACGAACTAATTCGCCTCGATTCCAAACCACTTCTCGAACCCATTACCATTCCACTTAAACACACCCTGAGCATGTGGATCGACGACAACGACTTGATTCTCAACCAAGAACAACCCAACCGGATTTTTCAACGGTTCACCACTATGAATCAACTTCGGCTCTTCACCAAACTTCCAACTCCAGACTCCTTTTTTGTATCCATCGCTCACCCAAATCTGATCCTCAGATGTAACGACCACTTGGTGCGGAAAATCAAATATCCTCCCGCTCGTGACCCCCTCGATACTTCCATCGGTGGAAACCTTAAGCAACTGCCGCTCATCTTGAGAGACAACCCAAATCCGATCCGCGTAGTCAACAAATACCCCTCGTGGATTGACCGAGGCTAACACCTCGGGAGCCTCATCCACCGACTTCTGCTTCCATAAAACGCGCCGCTCAAGATCTGCGATCAACAATGTCCCATCCTTCATAAATGCCAAATCGGTCGGAATCCCTATCCGACCACCAACCGTAGGTACCCATTTTCCAGCACCATCCTTGCGATACACCTCTCGTGTTGCTGGATCCCCAATGGCTAACTCCCCCTCCGGAGAAATTGCCAAACAACGAGCCGCATTCATCGGCTCGCGGTATCGCTTACTCCCCTCCACTTCCAATTCCAACTTGCCTTCAAAAAACTTCCACACCCCAGGGCGATTGCGATCCACAACCCATACCGCTCCATCCTTGCCAACAACGGCATCCAAAGGATAAACAGCACTCGCCGGACGTGTCCCCTCCTGCGCGGAAATCAGAGCACCTCCGAATACAAAGCCGCCAAAGACCACGGCCAAGCCGAATAGCAAGCCACTCTTCCGATTCGTCACGCAAAACATGCCCGGTTACCCCCCCAGCGATTTCTAAGGAACACTTTGCCCGTATTGTATATCAACGATTGTGATTCGTCCCCCAGGTTTCTATCGATGTACCCTATCAGTCAATAAAAAAACCGCTGGGAACTCTCTCGATTCCCCAGCGGCATTTGTTCAATTTGATTTCAAGGATACCTGTAACACCTAAAACCTAGGCACTCACTAAGGAATCCGATTCGCTTACTCGGCAATCACAGGCGAAACGACCACGTTGGAGCTGTTGTTGTTTTCCTTCGCAACGGTAATACCTACCGCTGTGAGCCCAGCAAGTGCAGCCAAAGGCAACAGCCCCCCGCCGAAACTTCCACCGACTCCACCTCCACCGCCACCACCCGCCGCACCGTAACCACCGGCCATGCCACAGCATCCTGCCATCGGCAACGGACAGCACTCACCTGCGATCTCTTCGGTAATCACTTCTAGCGGAGCTCCTAGGCAATCACAAGAAGCTAACTCAACGTTCAACATCGGGATCGCTTCTTCTTGCACGGAAGCGTGAACGAACCGTCGACCATCGGAAGAAATCGAAGCACTCGGCTCTCCGTCCATCGCAGCATCACTGACTGCAACAAACCCCAAAGCAGCAACTCCCTGTGGGCCTGACGCTACAAAACCGTAGTTACCAGGCAACACTTCATCAAACCGATAATTCCCATTCTCGTCCGTCTTGGTCCTAGCTACTTCCTTGCCAGCCGAAGTCAAATAAACCATTGTTCCAGCAAGACTGCGATCCCCACCAGGGACCGTTACTCTCCCCCGAAGTCCACCCTCGGAATCAATCCCAACCTTGTAACTGTTGAGGAACTTGCGTGTACCTGCGATCGGATCTTTATCGACCGCTACGCCATGTGTATCCCTAGGAACTGATCCACTGCGCAACAACGAAACCACCCGGTCTGTTGCAGGTGTCAAGGAGCGAATCTGAATACCAGTCGGCAAGTGATTACCCATTCCACCATCAAGCACAGTCAGGGACATAATCGCCAAAGTGCTCGGGGTCTCTGCGACCAACGAATAAACTCCCGGAGCAACATTGTTAAACTTGAACGAACCGTCCTCCGCACTGCGTGCGCTGACCACTCGCTTCCCACCAGAAATCAGCGATACATCAACGCCGCTTTGACGAATTTGACTATCCCCCGCAGGAGCACCAATCGTTCCTGAAATCGATCCATCCGCACCGCGATGAACCCACTGGTAATGATTCAACTCATTACCAATCCCAGTCTGTGCGGCCGCCGGAGTAGACAAAGATTCTGCCACCCCTTCTTGGGCTCGCAACGTCATCCCGCCCAAAGTCAAGGCACCAAAAACGACACTTGAAGAAACCAACAGGTTGCGAAACATTCGACGTTGCATTTTAAAATTCCTAATCAATCTACGTAACCTTTGGGATTCGGAATACTCAACCCATCCGGATTGACTCCCCGTCCCGAGCTTTCTCAAGTCTAGTTCCTGAACTTGCCAATACAAGCAAACTTCGGTTAAAACTTCCGTCCTATTTTAACATTCTCTGGCTAACAAGCAAATTTACTCTCCACCTTTCCTGCACAGCCGGCCTCAGCATCAGAACAACTAATCTAAAATGCACAAAAGCAACGGATCGACAGAAACCAAACCTTCACCACGACCCAAAATCAGCGCATTCCCGAAGTGCTACTTGGAAGAAATCTCTCAAAAAAAATCGATGAGCGTCTTCGACTGGATCGAGATGGCCAAAAACCTACCAGCCGACGGGTTGGAAATGTACGAAGGCTTCCTTTGGGAAACTTCTGACTCCTACTTGGCAAAGATCCGAACTGCACTGGCTGACGCAAATTTCCTTATGCCAATGCTTTGCTGCTCCCCAGATTTTACCCATCCAACGCCTCAAAATCGATCCCGTGCAATCGAATACCAAAAGCGAATGATCGAAGTCGCTTACAAACTCGGGGGTCCAGGCACCGTCTGTCGTGTCCTGAGCGGTCAACGCTGGCCCGAAGTTTCCCTGGAACAAGGACTTGAATTCGCCTCCCAAGCGATAATCGATTGTTTGAAAACGGCCGAAGACTTGGGCGTCATCCTAGGAATCGAAAACCATTACAAAGACGGTTTTTGGACCTACCCGGAATTCGCTCAGAAAAAAGAGGTCTTCCTGCAACTCCTCGAGCGAATTCCACCGTCACCCTATTTCGGTGTTCAATTCGACCCAAGCAACGCTGTCGTGGCCGGGGACGATCCGATCGAACTTCTCGATGCCGTTTTACCAAGAGTCGTTAGCATGCACGCAAGCGATCGCTATCTTGCTCCCGGGGCATCCCTAGCAGACTTGGCTAGCGCAAATGGCAGTCTCGGCTATGCCAAAGTTCTTTTGCACGGAGTCACAGGTAAAGGACTCAATGATTACGAGGCAATCTTCACTCGGCTCTCTTCAATCAATTACTCTGGATGGATAAGTATCGAAGACGGAATGAACGGCATGGGTGAAATGAAAGAATCACTGGAGTTCTTGCATTCGATGTGCGACAAGTACTACTCCTAAACCTTCAATTCGCAAATCCCCCCTCTAAAGAGTCCTGGTAATCTTACTCCCCCACAATTAATTTAATACGCATTATCATTAAAAGCGGTTCAGGTGCTGTGATTATTCTGGCCGCTACGACGTGCACATCCACTGTACCTTAGGATGTTTCTAGGTTCTTACCCGTCCTATTTTTCTTGCCCATCCTGTCTGCGGGTTTAGAGTTGAAATGACGACGCCCCCCGAAAGCCGTCAAGCCGGTTTTCCGTTAGTCACCTCAACACTGATGATTCCAACTATGCTCTCCCAAGCTTTCAAATCCTTTGGATTCGCCCTCCTCGCACTGCAACTCTTAACGGGTTCTACCAAGGCTGGGTACATATTCAGCAGTACTGTCCAGCAGAACGGTACCAAAGTAGACTTCAATAAAACGCCGCAAAACCCAAATGGAACCGGTTCGGCATCCAAGATCGGTCTGTACAGCTTCGGGGCTGACGCGGACCAGTTCGATTACATTCGCGCCAAGATCCGAGTCTGGGCTCAACTTCCACCCGAAGCCATCGGCGATAAAGCTCCTTACATTGTAATTGCCAAATCAGGAACACTTGACCTCGATCTAGCCCTTACCGTCGGTGATGCAGTCCGCCTTGACCTGCGTGTCTCCTACGACATGTTCCCAAGCAGCAACGGCGTGGTTGAAAAACAGACCGAATTCGAAACCGTTACGCTTCGTCAAAGCCTAGCGATTGCTGCAATCATGGCAAAGGATCCCGATCGGAAGGTAGAAGCTTGGCTTGCTAGCGATGACTTCAAAGCGATTACGGTTCCAGCTACCTTCGACACGCTTCAAATTGTCAACGGTCGACCAACGATTGTCACAAGGATCTTAACGTCGACATTAACTCTCGAAGCAGTTCCTGAACCTTCCACGATCGCTCTGTTCCTTGCAACGCCTTGGATGGCACACAAGTGGAATAGAAGACGCAAACGCCCCGCTAACACCAAGCACAGTATTGAATAATTATGAACTTCACTCGCACTATTGAACGCGGTTTGACCCTAACTTGTCTGCTAATTCTTGCGATTCACTCGTCCGCAAAAGCCGATGTGATCACTGATTATGCTCAACAGGTAGCTAACGTCGAAACAACCGCATCCAGCCGCGCTGTTTATCTCGGACGACTATTTAATAATGTCGATCCCGGACCTTTCCGCCGTATGGAATCAATGTACGCAATCGTTACGATTGCCCAAGCCACGAATGTTGCCTTGTTCATTGGCGATGCCTCTTCAGGCTTCGAAGCAGCACGCGCGGCGAACAAAGTTTTCGATTCCGGACTTCGTGCTACCAACGCAACGCAGGACCGAACCGAAGTCGTCTTCGTGCCTGGTGACCCTAATGTTTCTCCTCCACAAGATATTCCAATCCCCGCTGGTCTTGGAATTCACGACGCGCTGGCACTCAACCGCAGACTCGACTTCTGGTTGGTCGGAGAATCCAACTCCGGATTCACCGTTCCATCAACCCTCGGTGGCGACCCTGCGATCTTCTTCATCGAATTCAACCGCACCACCTCCGTACCTGAACCTTCGTCCCTAGCACTTCTTGCGATTCCAGCCGTCGGTTCTTGGATGCGAATGCGGCGCAAGAAGAAACTTCTTGCGAACAAAGAAACGAGCAGCGAGCAAGCAGCTTAAAGATCGGCTACTTGATCCCCAAGTGCGATAGAGTCAAAAGGACATATCCAGTAACCAATACCGGGTCCCCTTCCATCCATCGCACCTCCGGATTCCTCCAAGATCCGTCTACACTCTGCGTGTCCCGCAATTGCTTGAGAATCTCAACTCTCCACCGCCGCACTCCACCCTCGGTCGGAAACTCTTCTTCCCCAAAAACCGCCAACGCTTTGGCCATGGTGTGCAAATAATAATATAGCCCCGCTGCACCCATTCCAGGATTGCTCGAAACGCTGTAGTTCTTGGAAAGAAAATCCAAAGCAGCCTTCACCCGATAATCCTCGCGCCCCACCCCCGCGTACAACATACTTTTCAATCCCGCATACGTCATCGACGCATAGGAACGCAAGCCCCCGGTTGCCTCGTCTTTACCCGCCATAGAATCCCCTCCGGCCGCGGGCGTGTAGTAGAACCCCCCGTCGTTGAGCTTCGAAGCAAACGGTGTGTCGTTCAAGGGCGATTCCAAGTTCTGGCAACGATTGACGAATGCCAATGCTCGCGCAACGGCTGGATCCTCTTGAGGCACCCCAGTACTCCGCAAGGCCTCAATGAAAAATGCTGTATTCGATAAATCCGGCCGAGACTTACTCCCATAGCCAGCTCCACCAAATGCTGGATCCTCCGATTTTATCCCCTCCCCCTCATCCCACTGCTCTTTTTTAACAAACCCTTGAGCTCCCTGGAGTATCTCATCGTACTCCCCACTTTCATTCGCCTTCGATAAAGCCATCATCGCCAAACACGTTTCATAGTTCGCATGACGCGACCCCTCTGCAAATAACCCTCCGTTCTCGCGACGTGTCCTCAAAAGATAAGCAATGCCCTTGGCAACCATCGGATCATCCCGTTTTACACCAACCGACAGCAATCCACCCACCACCAAACCCGTCACCCCAGGACCAGCCTGCGAACTAAACGCCCCATCCTCCCCCTGTACTTTTCGCAAGTAATCCACTGCGGACCCAACCAACCGCTCCCGCTCGGACTGCTGATCAAGCTGACCGCTGTCGCTTGGTTGCTGACCAGCCAACCGGCTTACAAAAACAGGTTCCACAAGTGAAGGAAATCCCCCTGCACCCAAAATTGCACTCCCCAACCCGATTCGAACAAACCAACCCCCTCGAACCGCCGTCAACTTCGCTCGCTTCATGAAATCATCCACCTTTTCTTGTGCAATTCGAATAAGCTCGCCGCAGAGGCTGCCGACAACATTCCAGCCGACACTCATGCAGGTACTTCCAGCAAAATAACCTTCGGAAATCTCTAACGACTACTATAGAAGACAAAGTCCGCTACTCCAATCACTCAGGGTGCGAATTGTCCATGTCCTAACAATGATCCGCCATCGCCAGTTATGATCCTCGAAGAGTTCGCTCGAAAACAAATCCAAACCACCGCCGAACAACTTGGATTCAACCTCCTAGGGTTTACCCCTGCAAAAGAAGCAGCCACGTTTCCACAACTCTGTAATTGGCTTGAAAATGGCTACGCAGCTTCGATGCACTACATCGAACGTCGCAAAGATGCGTATCGACACCCTGAGTCTATCCTCCCAAACTGCAAATCTCTGGCCGTTCTCGCCCGCCCCTATCCCGCTCACCCTTGGACAATCCGAAATAAATCAGACCGGACACGTCCTCTCTCAACGGACTCTTCCGTCGATCCAAAGCAACTCAACCTTCAAAACACCGGAACCATCGGTTCATACGCTTCACCTCATTGCGATTACCACACGTCAATTCGAAATGACCTCAAACCGCTCCTTGCCGAACTGAAAAAGATGTTCCCCGTCGCCCACTCACGTATCGTCGTCGACACAGCGCCACTCCTCGAACGGGACTACGCTCGTACCGCAGGACTCGGCTGGATCGGAAAAAACACCCTTTTACTGAACAAAAAACTCGGCAGCTATTTCTTCCTTTCCGCGATCCTCACGGAAATCGATCTGTGCAAGAACATGATGGAACAGGCCCCTGCCCTCTCGCACTGCGGCTCCTGCCAAGCCTGCATCGATGCTTGCCCAACTGAAGCTATCCGAGCCCCGTATATCCTCGACGCAAACCGATGCATCAGCTACTGGACCATCGAACACAAAGGTGATATTCCACCCGAAATGCGAGAAAGCATCGGCCCATGGATCTTCGGTTGCGACGCTTGTCAGATCGTCTGCCCCTGGAACTCCAAACCCGCTACAGTCCAATCCAACACTCCACAAGGACCTGACAAGCCTGATGAAGACAGACTTGCTCAATACCGGCCCTCGGCACACCGACTCGAAGAGAAATCCGATCCGATCTTCTGGCTCAACCTCGATCAGAAAGCCTTTCAAGCATCCTTCTCAGATACCCCATTCTGGCGAACAGGCCTTGAAAACCTTCAAAGAAACGCCCTGTGTGTCGCAGCGAACATCGGAATTGCCCAAGCGCTCCCATCCATCCGAAAATTTCTTGATCACGCCAATCCAATCCTGCAGGAAACCGCCCGATGGGCACTTCAGTCCCTCGAACTTCGCTCCTGCGATGTCCGCAAAACGTCAAACCCAAAAATACCCGAAGAATGACCGTCGGAGAACTCAATCGCATAAGCATAGTTCCCGATAGGTCGCATCCCTTCTACTCGCATCTGAACCGCTTCCTTCATCGGAATCACTTCCAACCCTAGCCCAACTTTCCTGTCTTCCTTCCCTCCCTTCTTCTCACGACAAGTAGCGCAAGGACAAGCCTTACGCAAATCCCATGCTTCCCAAAGACTCTCCATTCCATCCGACCATCGAATGCGTATGCGGGTCTCCGCTTCCCTGGAAATCTCCACCGGTACCTCACCTGCCATCACCCACCCCCATAAATCCTTAACAAAACCTCTATTCCTCAACATGTGACTACAGTCTAGAATCGCCCCGTATTCTCGTCAAAACCCTATGGGATCCTTAAGACGCAGCCACCCTATGCTTATCCCCTTTAAATCCATTTTTATTGCCGGCCACCACGGCATGGTCGGGACCGCCGTCCGAAAACTACTCGCAAATCGCTTCCCCGATATCACTCCGATCCTGCGAACTCGCCAAGAACTTAACCTTTGCTCGAGTCGCGAAGTGGAGGACTTCTTCCAAGATACGAAGCCCGATGCGGTGATTTTTGCTGCGGCAAAAGTCGGTGGCATCCTCGCAAACGCCACCTATCCCGTAGAATTCCTCTCCGAAAATATCCAAATGGCTACCAACGCCATCGGCGCCGCCGCCCGCGCAAATGTCAAACGATTCCTATACCTAGGCTCGACTTGCATCTACCCAAAACACGCCCCGCAACCAATGGTCGAATCAAGCCTACTGTCGAGCCCCCTGGAACCGACGAACGAAGCCTACGCGTTAGCAAAAATCGTCGGCTTGAAACTCTGCCAATACTACCGCAAAGAATATGGGCTTAACTACCACAGCGCCATGCCAACAAATCTCTATGGCCCGGGAGATAACTACCACCCAGACAACAGCCACGTAATCCCTGGTCTGCTAAGACGCTTCCACCAAGCGAAAATCGACCAAGCCCCCTGCGTGAGCCTTTGGGGGTCCGGTACCCCACGCCGAGAATTTCTCTTCGTCGATGACCTTGCTCAAGCCCTCGTGCACCTGCTTTCCCTCGAGTCCCCCCCGGATTGGGTCAATGTCGGTACCGGCCAAGATATCTCCATTTTTGAACTGGCCGAACTCGTCGCAAAAACCGTCGGCTACCAAGGCCAAATCATACTTGATCCCTCGAAACCTGACGGAACCCCACTGAAACGCACCGACCCATCCCTGATTAATTCGACCGGTTGGCATGCCGAAACACCCCTTGAACTCGGCCTCAAAAAAACACTACAAGACTTCCTCAGTCGCAAAGACCAAGGAATCCTGCGTAGCAAATAATCCCACAAAACAGTATCGTTGCTCAACGATTCCAACTTGATGTACACAACTCGCATGGAAGGAAACTTATGGACAAGTCGGCTCTAATCACCGGTATCACTGGACAAGATGGCTCATACCTCGCCGAACTACTCCTTCAAAAAGGATATACCGTCCACGGATTGGTCCGCCGAAGCTCCAGCTTTTCCACCGGCAGAATCGATCACCTCTACCGTGATATTCACGAAAACCCAAAACTGCTCCTGCACTACGGTGATCTGACCGATGGACAAGCCCTGACGAACCTCGTCCTCAATCTGCAACCCGATGAGATTTACAACCTCGGAGCCCAAAGCCACGTTCGCGTATCCTTCGATCAACCCGTCTACACCCTGATGACCGATGGCGTCGGTGCCTTGAATGTCCTCGAAGCCGCCCGCATCCTGAACAACTCGAAACCCGTTCGAGTCTACCAAGCTAGCTCATCGGAAATGTACGGCGCAGTCCTCGAAACACCCCAAAAAGAGACGACACCCTTCAACCCACAAAGCCCCTACGCCTGCGCAAAAGTCTACGCGTTCTTTCAAACAATCAACTACCGTCGTAGCTACGGCCTATTCGCTTGCAACGGAATCCTTTTCAATCACGAATCCCCACGCCGAGGCGAAACTTTCGTTACTCGAAAAATCACTCGCGCAGCGACCCGCATCAAACTCGGACTCCAAAAGAAACTATTTCTGGGCAACCTCGACGCAAAACGAGACTGGGGCTTCGCAAAAGATTACGTCGAAGCGATGTGGCTGATGCTCCAACAACAACAAGCCGATGACTTCGTGATCGCTACAGGTCACACCTACTCCATTCGTGAATTCCTCGACTTGGTCTTCTCCAAACTAGACCTGAATTGGAACGACTACGTCGAAATCGATCCACGCTACTTCCGACCCGCCGAAGTCGAACTGCTTCTCGGCGACCCAACCAAAGCCAAACAACTTCTAGGTTGGTCACCAAAAACCTCACTGGAACAACTCGCGGAAATTATGGTCGATCATGACCTGGAACTCGCAAAACGCGAACTGCATAACCAATCGTTCCAGTCCTAAAACTCTCGCCCCGAAAAACAGTTGCACTGAAACATGCGAGCAATCATCACAGGTATCACCGGCCAAGATGGTTCCTACCTCACGGAACTACTACTGGGCAAAGGATACGAAGTCCACGGGATCGTTCGCCGCAGTAGCACCATGCAACGCCCTAGACTCGATCACCAAGTTCACGATCAGAGTATCTACGGCAAAAAACTCTTTCTACACTACTCCGACCTGACCGATACAACCTCCCTGCGCCGGATTATTCAACGCGTCAAACCCACCGAGTTCTACCACCTCGCAGGCCAATCTCACGTCGGACTAAGCTTCGATATCCCAGAGAGCACCTGTGAGCTGACGGCCATGGGAACCCTGCGAATCCTCGAAATCCTTCGCGATTTATCACCCACACCAAAATTCCTTCACGCTTCAAGCCGAGAGATCTTCGGCACTCCCACCCAAAGCCCCCAAGACGAATCTACTCCGGTTAACCCAAACTCCCCCTACGGAGCAGCAAAAGCCTTCGCGAATCAACTCGTGAAAATCTACAGGGAATCTCACGGCCTCTTCTTCTGCAACGCAATCTGCTTCAATCACGAAAGCCCACGAAGAGCAGAGAACTTTGTGACGCGAAAAATAAGCCTCGCTGCCGCAAAAATCAAACTGGGACTGCAAAACGAACTGCTCCTAGGTAACATCGATACCCAACGCGATTGGGGATTCGCCGCCGAATTCGTCGACGCCATGTGGCGCATCCTTCAACAACCCTCCCCCAAAGACTTTATCCTCGCTACCGGACAATCACACAGTGTCCAAGAATTTATCCAATTCGCCTTCCAACACGTCGGGTTGAACTGGAAAGACTACTACCGTCTCGATCCCCGATTCCATCGCCCCACCGAACCACAAAACCTCCTCGGGAACGCTTCTTTCGCCCAACGAGAACTTGGATGGAAACACAAAACTTCCCTCCAACAACTCGCAGCACTGATGGTCGATCACGACCTAGCATTGCTTGAACATCCCCAAGCCACACACTAGCGTTTTTCTCCTACGCTAGTCTCCCCAATACTCTCCCCGGAATTCGCCTCCGAGACCCATCTATCAAGCTCCACTAACCGCCCCTGCCACCCCTGCGCTATCTCACCTCGTAACCAATCGACCAATTCCAGAGCTATACTTCGTACCCGACCATCGATCCGAACCCCTTGCTCCACATGCCAACGCCCCTTTTCCAACTCCCCTAACCCCCAATTGATAACTCCTAACCCTAAATGCACTACCGCAGGATCCCCCCCCTCAACCAGCCACCCCTGAGCCTCCTGCTGAAACCGAACGAGCATCTCTCCCCATCCACGCTCCTGACCTAACTTGATCACTCTTTGAATCATTCCTTGTGTCACACCACGCAATCGTACAATTCGCAAAATCGAATAACTCAATTCCCGATAGTCCACTTCGCTCTCTATCGCACTACCCAAAGCTCGGTCCATGCGACGCTCATAGTGCCCCCCTAACATTGAGACACCACTCGCGCTAGCACTGGACTTGCCACCCGACAACTCATCGCGACTCCACTGCAAACCATCGACCAATATCCCCTCCGCATCACGCCATTGACCTAACTCTTCATAAGCTAACGCGGCTTGCTCTCTTACCACTCGATTCCTAGGCTCCGCACCCAACACCCCCAACAATCGTTCTGCACTCTCTCGCAATACGCGATCCGCATTGGTTGTATCCCCATACCGACGATACATCTGAGCTATCTCAACCCCAACGCCAGGGGAAGCCTCCCACGCCTTTCGATACTCTGCGTCGGCTCCCTTCAAATCGTTCTCCCACGATGCTAACCTCCCCCGCAATAACGCAATCTGCCCCGGTGCGACTCCGGAAGTTCTCTCTACGTGCCACCGGACCTTTTCTAACCTCGCCCCAAATTCGTCTCCTTCAAGACTCTCGATCCCCTGCAAATATTCCCCAGCCCTCCAAAAGTGCGCTACACCCAACCCTTTGGAATCCTCCGGCGAGAGAATCTCTAAAACCCGGCGGCCAGTTTCCATCGCAAGAAGCGAATTGACTCCCGAGGTTACCGACCCATTCTGCATACATATCAATCCATACAGCAACTCTTTTTCCGGACCACTAAACCCCTCGTCCCGTATCCACCGCTCCGCATACCGCCTCCCCTCCCCCTCACGCACCTCCCCCTTGCTATAAGCACTCTGTACACGCACCAAATAACGGGTCAGTATCCGCTCGCGATACCACCCCCACACCACAAGCGATCCGATGACAAATAATCCCAACAATACCGCCGGCATACTCCACCAATACGCTCGCTTACCACTCCCTCGCAAAAATAAACCCGACACCGGATACGCTACCAACCGAACTGCAACCCAAAATAACTTGCTCAACCCACTTCGGACCCAACCCCAAAAACCCTCTTCCGCCCCACCCGCAAACCAACGAAAAAGCCACTCAAGGCCATCAGCCATCCACTCAATAATCCGTAAAGGCAACTCTCGCAACCAAACAAGTATCCAACGAATCATCTAGAACCACCCTCTTCAACGACCGTATCCATTGCCCCTTGTATCGCTCCATACAAAGCAATCATCTCGCGTTGCATCTCCTTCGAAATCGGTCGAACTCCTCGTATCTCCAACGAATATTGCCCTCTGGCACCCAATCCCGTTGGCCCACCCCAACCACTAACCACAAACCCCTCCTCTGCTATAGTTCGACTCATCGACCAATACTGCAATTCCCCCTCTCTACCTTCCTCAAATATCCTCCAACCATACCAACGCCACAGCCACCCCCCCCACGGCTTGTCATACCAAGCCCCATCCATGCGAAAACGAACGCTATAGGCTTCTTCATTGATCGGGGCTTCTCCAACTCGCTGCACCCCTTGCATATCCCCTGTCCGTGTTAACTCCCACTCACCCTGCTTGAAACGATCGACTTGCGAAAAGACCGGTACGAACCTCTCAAAACTCCCACCCTCAACCTCCTTGAACTGCCACTCTCCCAACTGCTTCGGTAATCCTACAAATGCTCTCGAAGTCCCAACACCTCCTCCGAATTCCGCCAATGCGCTAAACCTACCCGGAGCAACCCAAATCCAACAACCAATCAACCCATACAACACCGTCCCGATCACCAATCCCCACAAGCCGCCCTTCTTGCTCCCTCCCCACCACTGACTCCCTCCACCACCAGATTTAAACGGCTCATCCCCCTGAGACTCTTCCGCCTCGCGATATGTGAACGCAAAATAAAACTGATCCGAACTCCAAACTAGAAATAATACACTCGCAACCCCAACCCCATCGAACCACCCCAAACTCTCTTCCAAACCAGACCCCGGCTTTCCAACTTGCTCCCAAAAGTAATAAGCAATCATCCCACCTTGGATAACCACCAACCAAAATCCACCAACAGCCAACAAATAAATCATCCGAACCAAACTATACCGCCGCAAAAAACCATACGAGAGCACTGTTAGTATCACCGGCCCAAACCACCTCAATCCTGCCCCCTGCTCATTACCCAACACATCCTTATCCACCAATCCAATCACATTCCCCCGCCAATAATAAAACACTCTGGCCATGTCCAACAAAACACCTGCAAACCAACTCGCTAACCGCTGACCTACCTCGTGAACTCGCCACTCAATACCCCAAGGTAATAACGGGACGAATCCCAAAAGCAATCCCATCCTGACCACAGCCCCAACCCCTAATCCAAACAACTCCCCTACCACCGTTGCCAACATCCACCCACTCCCCATCCACACCAAGCGCCAATCCTGCATCCAATACCCCAAAGCAGTCAAAGCACAAGCTAACAACAACAGACCATACCCCCAACCAGTACCCAACCCTCGCTTGAGACCACGCCACCCACCCAATCGCATCGATGCAGCGATGCCCACACCGGCAACCCCCAAGATCACCACCCCTAAATCATTCCAACGCCCAGCTTGTATCACACGATGCAAATGCGAGGCAAGCCCCTGACTATGCAGTCCAAGTGCTATCAACGCGACTACGATTAACACTCCGCGATCCATTCTCTTGCCTCTCAATGCGCCCTGCAACGAAATTGAATCCTCGAACAACCCACTAAAATAAAAGACGCGTCACACCATGACGCGTCTATCATTTCTCACCACTTCTCCGACCAATGCTCTCAGAGCACCACCGGCAAACTATATCCGCGAAACTACTAACTCCGCTCCTTGATCGCCGACCGCTCCTTCGAAGTCATCCGATCTTCCGAACCTCGACGATCCGAGTAATCGGAATACTTCTTATCATAGTACTTGCCGTAGTTATACCCGTGATAGTAAGCCCCACGGTAATAAGTCCCATACTCGTTGTAGTACAGATTCTCATCCATACCATTGACGATCACGCCAATCAAGTTGCCATGAACCATCGACAAACGACTCTTCGCCTTGTGGGCCGACAATACCACTCCCCTACGAATTCGCAAGACCATGATAATTCCATCGACGACCCCTGCAATCGATGTCGCATCCGCAACAGGGATCACCGGCGGTGAATCGATCAACACATAATCGAACTTCTCTCGCAACTCTTGAACCATCTCCGCAAAGCCCTGAGATGCTACCAACTCACCGGGATTCTTAGGACGACCACCCGTAGTCAACAACCATAAATTCTGCTGAAATTCACAGCTTCTTAACGCATCATCGAGCCCACATTGCCCCTCAAGGTACTGCACACCTCCGGGCTCAAACTGCACCCCGAAATTCTGCTGCACTCTAGGCCGACGATAGTCTCCATCAACTAAACAAACTCGCTTGTTCGTCTGCGCCAACGATATGGCTAAATTCGCTACCGTTGTCGATTTACCATCCCCAGGGGACGGACTCGTAAACATGAATACCTTCGAACCCGACTGCGCTCCCGTGAATAACAACGAAGTTCTCGCCGCACGGAAGGATTCCGATACCGATGAATTGGGTTGATGCGTCGCGACCAACATCGGTGATCCCGCAAACCCATCTCCCACCTTCGACTTCTTGATCCTCGGTACCTTGCAAATCACAGGAACATTCAAACTCTCTTGAATGTCAATCGGGGTGCGATAAGCCAAATCGGAATGATCGATCAAAATCGCTAATCCACATCCTAAAATCCCACCCAAAAGCACCCCACCCAAGAGAAACTTCCACAACTTGGGAAACACTTGCGATGGACTCGAAGCCTCGTCGATGATCTTTACCCGAGTCGATGAATACGAATCCGATACCGCACGCATCGCTGATAATCGCTCAAGAATCTGCGCGACGGAATTCCTCCGCTCATCGATCTGATCCCGCAACATGTTCAACTCTGTGATGTCCGTTGCGATGTTCGACGACTTAATCGTCAAGTCAGAAATGTCTTCTGACAACCGATCCAAATTGTACTTCGACCTATCTCGCTGATTCGTCAACGCTGTCGCATACAACTGCAAGATCTCTTGATCTCGCGTCCGTACCTCCTTCGACAATGCTTCACTCTTCTTCTCAATCTCTTCCTCATCGCGAAGCAACGCTTTTAAGGTCTCCAGCTCGTCGTTGAGCTTCTTGCGTGTCTGTACCGCCGCCTGATACTTCGCTTCCACAAATTCTACCTGCGGATGCCGAGCACCATAACGATTCAATGCCTCTTGACGCTCCGCCTCGAGAACCACCATGTCGGCATTGGCAGACTCCATCCGCTGCTCATATCGAATCAACCTCTGACGATCCTCGTCAGTCATCGGGTTAAGCAAATCGATACCCGGCTGCTGCTTGTCTAAATTGAAGTACTTCTTCGCTTCAATCACCGCCAAACGAATCTTCTCATCACCCCCACTCGTGTCCTGCAAAGCACTTTGCAACTGCTCGAGCTGCTGGTCCGCCTGCCGAAACTCCGAGACCACCTCATCCCTCGATAAACGTAACTTTTCAATCTCTGTCACATATGGATTTATCCAACGCCCCTTGTCGTTCTCAGCCGACAAATTCAACTCTTTTTGCAACTGATAATACCGATCTTGATCCCGCTTCTGATCCTCCAACAACGATTTCTGCAACCGCTCAATCAACTCGACCGATTCCTTCCCTGAAATCTCCGAATCCTTCTCAATTGCATTGATGTAGGATGCTACCACCTGATTGAGGATCCCCTGCAAATCCTCTTTAATCCCCCCCTCGCAAATGATCTCCAAAGCATCGGAAGACAAATCCTTACCTACCGGGGCAATGGTAAGCATCCGTCGTAAATCCGATAAAGGTGACTCCGCTCCAAGAAACGTAGGCAACTTTTCTAATTGCCCCCGTCGCATCGCATCGCTCAATACGGTCTGCCCAGACAACAACACCCGCTGCTTCTCCAACGCCACAGTCTGCGGGACCACCTCGCCATTGATTACACTCGGCGGTGCTTGAACAAACAACATCAATCGCAAAACCGAAGCATACACCGGCGTCGCTTGCGTATAGAGCAAACTCGCAATGCCCGCACCAAGCAAACTCAACAACACGATGACCGACTTGCGACGCCACAATGCACCATAAAAATCGATGCTCGGGACCGGACGCTCCTCAACCACACTCGTGGCACGACCCCCAGAACCCGATTCGTCAAACCCATACTGCAAGTGCGGCCTGTCCATCTACTCGCCCCCCCGACATCCTCAACCCCTAAGCCCCCATACTCGCCCAACTATACGGACTCGTATCAAAACTTAGCTTTCAAACAGAAAATGCTAGCCCGCAAGTAATCCTAGGGAATCCATTCCAGAATGTCCACTCGTTTCCTCTTCACCCCAGCAATCCTTCTTGCCCCATCGGCTTGTCAACCCACCAAACATGAAGTTTAAACAAAACTTCCACTCACCGAACCACATACTGCATCAACTTCCGCATCGGCTTAAGCCAACGTAACCCCCACGGCGGACGAACTCCATTGACTCGCCAAGCTCGCTGATCCTCCCTGTTCGCTACCAAACGGTTGCGAAGCGTCGCATTGCTCTTGCCCCCCACACGCATCTTCACCATCACCCGCGGAATATATCCCATCCGCACTCCACCAACACCCAACATTCGGACCATCAACTCGTAATCCGCCGCAATCTGAAAATCCTCGCGAAACCCACCAAATCGCTCGTAACACTCACGCCCAAGATACACCGTCGGATGCGCTGGCATCCAACCCCACCGAAACCGATCAGAACGATACTCACCCGACCTCCAATAACGTACCAACTTGCTCGTGTCACCCATCTGAACATATTGCAAGTCACCATACACCCCAATCAACCCAGCCCCCCCTAACCCCCCAATCCCCTCAACCACCCGAGATACCACAGAACTGTCGGCATACACATCGTCCGCATGCAAAAAGCCAATGACCTGACCAGTCGCAAGCCGCACTCCCTTGTTGAGCGCATTGTAGATTCCCGTATCGGGCTCACGTACACTCCGCGCTATGCGACCTGCATACCGCTGTATCACCTCATCCGTCCCATCGCTTGACATCCCATCGATGAGAATGTGCTCAATGTCAGGATAATCTTGGCTCAATACCGATTCCAAAGTATCGCCAATAGTCGATGCCCGATTGTAAACCGCCGTTATGATCGATACTCTCACGTTCGCCTCTAAACTCCCCTTTTGAGCACCTGACGAACACTCTCGCACACCCACCGTACCTGCTCGTCGCTCAACTCCGGATAACTCGGAAAATTAATCCCCCGACTCGATACTTCATCAGAATTCGGCATCCGGCGATAACCACCGCTATACATCGGCATCGAATGCAACGGATAAAACACCGGACGTGTCTCGATCCCAAGATCCCCTAACGCATTCCGCATCGGATCTCGCATCGAGCCATTAGGTAATAACCCACAGACCATCCAATGGGAATGATCCATCCCCTGAACTTCCTGCTGAAACTCCACCACCCCCTGCAACTCCCGTCGATACAAAGCCGCAATCTGACGCTTACGCTCCAAAGTACTATCCAATCGCTGCATCTGCGCACAACCTATTGCCGCACATAAATTCGTCATTCGATAGTTGTAGCCAACAATGTCATGCCAATACTCCCGGAATTTCGCTAACCCCTGACCCTTCAAGTGCGAGACTCGCTCGGCAAGCGTCGGATTACCCGTGACCACCATCCCCCCCTCGCCCGTCGTAATCGTCTTGTTTCCATAAAAACTGAAACTTGCGATATCCCCAAACCCTCCCACATGCTCTCCGGCTATCCGCGACCCGATCGCCTCGGCACAATCCTCAACCACCAACAAATCATGCTTGCGGGCTAACTCCATGAGCCCACGCATATCACACGGTAATCCATACAAATGAACCGCCATGATCGCCCGCGTACGACTCGATATCACCCGCTCAACATCCCCCAACGAAATATTCCAAGTCCCCAACTCGCAATCGACAAACACCGGCTTCGCGCCCGTATAACAAACCGCATTCGCACTCGCAACATAAGTCAAGGTTGGCACGATCACTTCGTCCCCAGGCCCAATCCCTAAAGCCATCAACGCCACATGCAACGCCGTCGTTCCATTCGATAAACTCAACGCATGTGGTAACCCAACATAGTTCGCAAACTCACCCTCAAATCGACCAATGAACCTCCCCTTCGAAGATATCCACTCTTCATCGAGACAAGCCATTACATACTCTTTTTCCAATGCCGTAATCGTCGGCTTGTATACCGGTATCTTAAACCCTTGCGTTCCCATCCTTACTCTCTCCTGACTCATGTTCATTTCCATGTTTTGATTCAACGTCGCGAAGGGTATCAATTCCCCCGAAACACTACGACTTTGTACGAGACTGCTCCAAAGTACTCCGCCATAATTCTTCCACTATCGGACCAACCTTGATCTGCCGAAACTCCTCTGTCCGCATTCTACTATTCTCCACACCAAGCTGCCGATACCCATCATCGACCGCCATCCTCAACATCATCGATCCCATCTGAACAACATCCCTCGGATCAAAAACAAATCGCTCATCACCAATCGTCGCAGGCAACGATGTTGTCGAAGCACACAACACCGGCATCTGTAACTGCATCGCTTCAATCAACGGAAAACTACCCGCCTCATAAAGCGAAGGGACCACCACACTGAGTGAATTGCAATACAACCATTTCAACTCGGCCGAAGATACCACACCTAGAAAATGAATCGAATCTCTATACGGTGATCGCTCCACTCGCTTTCGTATCGCTTCTTCATAGTACTCGTTCTTTACCCCTGTACAAACCAAATCCAAACGACCTGAATACTCCGATCTAACCCGCTCGAATGCATCGATCAACCCCAAGTGATTCTTGTGCCGCCAAGTCTGCGCTGGATACAGATAATAACGTCCGAATTCACCGTACTTCTCGGACGCCTCTGCCTCATCACTATCACCAGACTCGCCAAATCCGCACTCGCTATAAGGAACCGGCAAAACAACCACTCGCTCCTCAGGCAACCGAAAATATCGCAACAAATCCTCCTTCACATGATCGAAGGAGACAACCACCCGATTCGCTTGCGAAATCGAACCCCAATACAACTCCGCTCGCAACGCCCGATCCTCTGGTGTAAAAAACTCGGGAAAATGCAACTCCTGAACATCATGCATCGTCACTATGAACGGACACCGAAATGTCAACCTCGGTGGCAACTGAAACGGAAAATGCAACAAGTCATACCGTAAATCGCAATGCAACCGCGACAGCCAGCCTCGATACGGCGCCCGCCGCCCTATCCCGCGAGGATGCAGGAAGTGATACAAGCAATCCGCGCTATGAAACAGAATGCGTCGAAACAAACCATTGCGCCGAACCTTGCGCCACACAAACCCTTCACCTGGCAACTCAACCCCACCACCCAACCCCACACCCGCTGAACGCAACTCGTCACGAACCGGTCTACCCCCAAGCACACTAACTTCCATCCCACCAAAACGATGATGCTGCATCGCCCGTAAAAGGCGATCCGCATAAGGCGCAACACCACCGGAAGAAACGTCCAATTCTCCTCTATAAAACCCTATACGATCCAATGCAACCTCCTAAAAACTCTCGCCATTTATCTGAACCCTCGACGCCCCTCGGCAACGCCCCTCAACCCAACTCCGATCCCTCACCCATAAATGATTCCCCTGTGCTTTCCCCCCATCACCCACCGAAATCGACGACAAATTACGCCCCCAAGGATCATACACCATCGACTCGAATCCCGCCCCCCGCATCAACGCCGCAATCCTCTCATCGTTCCCCTCTAACATCACCCCCTTTAACCTGCTCTCGCGCAACGAACCGCCCGCACCCTGCAAAACCTCCCACTCATACCCCTCCACATCCACCTTCCAAATCTCCCCTACATCGACACCTAAAATAGTATCCAGCCCTCGAACCACTACACGCATCTTCTCCACCGGGTCACTCGGATCAACCACCCGATTCATCGTGTCGTGATCTGTCCGAAACCACACCTCCCCCTCCCCTGCCCCCGCCGCACAATGATGCAACTGCACCCTCCCCTCAATCGCATTGATCCGAACATTCCTCTCCAACTTGCTAAACGTTCCCGGCACAGGCTCAATACTCACTGTCCGACAACCAACTACCCCGGATGCCAACACTGTGTAACTACCAATATTCGCCCCCACATCGACAAACAAATCCGTTCCCCGAAGACAATGCAATACAAATGCCATGTCCGCGAACTCATGCAAACCACAATAAATATTCCCCGTCGCACCCGTCATCGATCGCTCCACGACCAAACGACTCGCCCCCACAAACGGTACAACCACAGGATGCCCCAAAACCCGACTTCCGACCTGCCAACGAAACCACCGCATCATCGCAGCAAACCGACGCCGACGCGTTAACGGATGATCCCATATCCACTTCCAAGTTCGTATCATGGTCCCCCTACCTTCCCCTCTACTTCGCGCTGCGCTTCTTGAAACAATTCCTCTATCCCCACAATCTGAACCCCTCGGTCCTTCAATGCCCGGAAATCGTCCAACGCAACCTCCCAAACACCACACTCCCGTGCCACCAACCCACGACCTAGACGTAACTCCACCACCCTCGGCATCCCCGCAACCATCCCATCAACCACACTGCGCACTTTCTCCCACTCCAACCCTCCCCGACGTACCCTACCCAACAAATATCGCATCAATCCAACCAAAATATCGACATCCCCCTCCTCCCACTCCATCCCTTTCTCCGCCACCCCCGATCGAACCCCCTCTCGCATCCACCCCAAAGTCCCCAACAATCGATCCCCTCGCGAACCACTTAACTCCACTCCCTCTAACTCCCCTTCACCCCGAAAATATGCATCCAATCCACCCTCCACCTGAGGATGATCCACCCGAAACCGCATCGCCGATCGATACCAATCCCCTACCCCAATCCCACCAAAGCCCCCCTTCGGAAACATTCGACCTGATTCCATCATCCGAAAATGACTCGCAACAATCCTGTCGATCAACTCCCGCCTTCCATCCAAAGAAAACCCATCCAAGCGACTCAACACCGCAACCCCACCCTCGGATAACCCTGATACCATTACCAATGCCCTAAAAAAGCTGTCTACCAACTCCCCCCGTTGTAATTCATCAAGCCCCACCGGTTCTCGCTTCATCAACCCAGCTCCCTGAACAATCGCTCCCCTGGCCTCCTCTCTCCCTCCCCCATCTTCCAAACTTCCCAACCCCTCGGCCATCCAAACACGATCGATAAACCGACTCACCTCCTCGCCCTCAACATTAACCAATCCATCACGCAATCGATGCACCCCCGTCTCGAGCCACTGCCGCCGATCCTGCTCCTCTGCTGAGCTATGACCAATCTGCACCTCAAGCCTACCTCTCGCACTCTGCCCCCAGTCCAAACTACCAAACTCGTCGAGTCGCTGCAAAATCCGCTGCACTTCGCTCAACCCCCAATCGCTCCGAGTACTCATACGCCCCAACTGCTGACGCAATACCCAACCCCTCGCCCACTGCGCATCTTCACCCTCAAGCCGCATCGCGCTGCGAATCGAATCCTCCGCCCTACCCCGCTCCATCACCGCGACTGACTCAAAATCTTCCCTCCCTCCTGACTTACTCACAGCACTCTCCCCCGCCCCCCCCAACGGAACTTGCTCTCGTATCGAGGCACGTATCCCCCTCTCAATCCCCAATCCCAACTCCGCACTCCACCGACGATATCTCGCTTCCCCTGGATATCGAACAATTAACCGATTCGACGCTAACTCCAACCTGCGAATCCGATCTACCCCCTCACGCAAAGTCTCCCCTTCTCGCATGATTCGACCCTGGCGAACTTCCTCTAACCCAGGCAGAATCAACCCTTCATACCGCCGATCCACTCGGGGCTCGACCCAAACAACACTCCACACAAAAATCAATACACTAACAATTGCCAAAACAACCGAGGGAAGCCCCCAGCGCCAATATGTCTGTGCACTCTCCGGTAAATGCTCTCTCACTCTTTACCACCCTCCACACCGCGAATATCTCGCAAGACCCCCTGTGACTGCGCAATGATTTGACGCCTGCCTACGAGAAACATCCCTCGCAACTCGTCCAACTCATCCTGCGTCGGATCACTGTTCGTATGAACCAACTGCTGATACTGGAATGTCAACGGCTCGATCCCGCGAACTATCCTTCCCTTCCGATTCCACAACGTGTTCTTCCATCTCGCCGCATGCTGACGAAATGCAACTGACCCCTCAAACGTATAAGGTTGCGTCTCCTCGTCAAACAAAGAGAAATGCAATACAGCCTTATCACCCAAATCGTTCTCCAAAATGGTCTCATAAAAAGCCCCATTGCCATCCTGGCCTTCAAGCATCTGAGAAGAAAGTCGCTTCCATCCTGAATTGATATAGCATTCCCACAATGGATGCCAACCGCGAAACGGAAAGTCTAAACACACGGTCATCCGCCCAACTCCACTGGCAACCTCCCAAATCCGAGAATGCTGACCCAACATGTCGTCTCGATCGCGATACTCCGTCTGAAACCCTAACACCCTCCCCCCCGATCCAACCGCCAATGCTCCCCGACCAGGAAACCGATCCGCTTGCTCTCGCGTCATACTCGGCAAATCGGGCGCTCGATGGAAATCAATCAACGCCTGCACACTATCGGGGAAAAACACAAACAACAACATCGGAACAAAAACCCATCCCCAACGCATCTTATAACCTTGGATTTCCCCCATACCCCGCTCCTGCCCCTGAACTCCCGATACATGTGCATCAGAAAAATATTGAACTTGCAAATAATTCAAGAACTGAACAGAACTCCAATGCACCCAAGCCGTAAACGCAAACACCATCAATCCTAAAACGGTATGGACCTGCCCCTGGGATAAATCCACTCCAAACCACTCAAGCCCCCCGACAATCAAAAAAATCCTAAGCAAGTTCCCTAAGATCGCCCACAGTGGTACGGTCACAATTGTGATCAAACTCACTATCCAACCGGCCCGTCCAAGCAACAACAATACACCCGCAACTGCCATCAGCGCGTATTGACTATCGACTCCACTACAAGCCTCCTCAACAAACAAAGGCTTGGAAGCAATCTCGATAATGTTCCCCCTCCGTACATGCACAATCCCCGCACAATCCATTAACCGACTACACACCAGCGATGACAAACTCTGTAACCCTTGCACCAATCGGTGATCCAATCCAAATGGGGGTGGCAATGCTACCGACAACAAACCGACAATCCCGGTTATTCGCAAAACACTAAAATGCGGCCTTGCACCCAACGCCCATACTCCAACCATCCCTATCATGCACCCCTGCGCTAACCAAGGACTTCCTAAAAACAAGGCGACCGCAGCCACAATGCATCCACCGATCCACAACCACCTCACCCAATCCCTAGGACTTCGTGAAACAAAAGGTTCACTCTCCGGCCTCAAAAAGTACACGGCACCAACAATCACCAACGGGAAAAATTGCATGTGCGGTTTACCCATCAACACCGCCCCCTGCATCCACAACAAAGGGGACAACGCTATCAACGGAAGCAATAACGCGCAGAACCACCAAGCCACATCATGGCCCTGAACGACTCCCGAATTCCCAGAAGTATCTTCTCCCTCATAGCCTCCACCTACCGCTTCGCGACTCATCCCCCACGCATCTCCCGCATCTTCATCTCGATCAAATACTCATAGATCGATAACAATTTGCAGTAATGATATCCCGCTGTGCCATCGAGAAATCCTAACTTCCAAAAGTACATATAAGCAAACCTCAGCTGCGCTCTAAACGGCATCCGAAAAGACAACTCTTTCATCGCAACTCGACGCGCTGCAGGTGTTCGCCACGGCATCAAATCCCCCCAAGGCACTCTCCCAATCTGCAAACTCTTAAGCGATTCAATCGCCTCCTGAGTCGAATAACTGTTGTGCTTCTCCACCCAATGGAACAACCCCTTACGAAAACTGTAATGGTGAAAATGCCCCTCTAACTTACCCTCCCTGCCCTCAACCACCGCCGTCGGATTGACCAACCGCTCCCATCGCACCTTCCCAGGCCGGTAAAACCTCAACACCCAAACCGGATAAATACCGCAATGCTTTATCCACTTTCCCATGAAAAAATTCTTGTACCTGAGCCGGTAAGCTACCGGCAAATCCCCTCCAGAATCATCCCCCCCTCGACTTGCAACCCGATGCAACTCGTCGCGCAAGTCCTCCGGCATCACCTCATCTGCATCGGAGTAATACAACCAAGGATGCTTGAAATCGATCTGACTACCAGCCCAATTCAAATGAGACGACCAATTGTCGAACACCCGCTCAACTACCCTGGCCCCAAACTCCTTGGCAATCGCTACCGTCCGATCCGTGCTTCCAGAATCCAAAACGACAATATCATCACACCAGCTCAACGAAGCCAAACAATGTGGTAAGTTGACTTCTTCATTTTTTGTCAAGATCAACACCGAGATCATAAATCTATCCCTTTTACAGTTCGCTCTGAGCGAACCAATTGAAAGTCGCACCCGTACTTCTGATACTCCCCCTTTAAACCGATCGCAATCGAGTCCCAACTGAACGCTTCACGCATCCACTCTCGTCCTCGCATACCCATCGCGCGCCTCTGCTCAACACTAGCTTGTATGCCAGCCTCAAGCCCCCTTCTGACTCCATCGAGCGTCGGCTCAACCCACCACCCACAACGACGATCTTGCAATCCACTCCAAGGTGCCCCTCGAGTCGTAACCACGGGCAATCCGAAAGCTAAAGCTTCCGCAACAGCAATTCCAAAATTCTCACTAAACGTCGGCAGAACGAATAAATCCGACCCTAGGAAAGCTTGCTCCTTCTGCTCCCCATAGAGGGAATCATGAAATGTCCAATCGTTTCGAATCCCCAACTGATCCACCAAACTTTCGACCTGAGCACGATGCCCGCCAACATCAGGCCCAACAATCATCATCTCCCACCCCTCGGGACGCAACTCACCCCAAGCTTGCGCTAGCATAAGCAACCCTTTCTTAGGGTGTACTCGACTCAAGAACAACGCCCTCTTGCGTTCTCTTTCTCCCGCCATCATTGCGACGCTGTTGGGCATCTGAACTCCATTCGGATAAACCACTACTGGACTTCGCAACCCAAGGTTTTTTAACTGCTCACCCTCACTCGCCGCAGTCGCCAAAAGAAACTGCGAACCTTGCAAATCCCGCCTCTGGTACAACCACCAAGCTAACTGCTTCTTCAATCGCTTCGCTCGAAGCGCCCACGGCTCCAACATCCCATGCGGACTGAATACATAGGGCACTCCATGCCGCCTACACCACTGAACGTCGCGATGCAAATGCCAATCCCAGACACCATGCAAATGCACTAACCCGCTATCCCCCCTTAACTCATGATCCCAGCACTCTTGCAGCGAGCTAAACGCAGGTACGCTTGACTGGACATGTGTCTGCGAGTCTTCCGAATAATCCGGACATACTAAAGCGCTCGGTACGCCCGCTAATGCTAAATGATTAGCAAGTCCTGTGACTGAAAGAGATGGTCCCCCCTGCTCTAATCGCGTCGAACCTACGACATGTACAACATAGCTCAAGATGCACGCCCCCCCTTTTTGCTAACCAAATCTCTTGCAATCCTGCGGATGCGTTCCCCCCAAGCATCTGCCGTGAAACCGCCCGCCGCTCGCTTCGCTTCATGCCCCATACCCCGTAACCGCTCCTTACTGCCATGCGCCTCTTGCATAGCATCCGCTAAAGCTTCCACATCCCCAGACTTAATCCTCCAGCCCGTAATCCCCTCCTCAACCAAATCCCAGCCAGCCCCACACCGATCCGTACAAATCACCGGCAATCCACATCCCATCGCCTCCGCTATCGCAACTCCCCAAGGTTCGTACAAACTCGGCAATACAAATACCTCCGCCTTCGAGAACTTCGAAGGCAAGTCATCCGGTTGCACGAACCCGTAATCCACCACCCCCTCGCGTCCGGCTATCAATTCCCCCATCGGACCCGCTCCGCAACACCATAAATCCCAAGGCTCCTGCACACGCTTGCGATACAAGCCATACGCATCCAACAACACATCCAAACCCTTCGCGGGAACGTACCGCCCAACGAATAAAAATGCACGCCCTGAAACTTCGCCTCTATCAACCCGCAAAGCCATGGCTTCATCCCAGGCGTACAAACCACGATAGATTTGATCCTGCGAAAACCCTAATCTCTTCGCATACTCCTGAGCCCCCACCCCAGCGACCAACACCCCATGAACACTCCTGAAATAACCCGCCAAAGCCAACTTCGCGAAATACTGTCGCCACCCACCTCTCCAAGGTGTGTCCATCCCCATAAGCACCTTCGGCCTCAAACCATCGTCCTGCTGCCAACGCACCTTGCTAAGCTTCCCCAACTCTTGTCTGTAAGCCTTCGTCCCCCAACCAGCGACCAAAATCACATCAGGCCGCTCACGCTTCAACAACGATCCAACTTTTTCACCCAACTCCGGATCCTGATCGGACACCAACTCGATACGGGGAACGCCCGCTACCACGCGCTCATCAAAACCTACATTGTTCTGCGCTAAACTCGTCCCCCATGCCAAGACGCTCAAATCAATATCTTCATGCCCTCCGAGCGCGCGCCAACAAGCACCCATGTAACTCGACACATGTGTCCACAAAACCACCACTTTAATCCGCTCTAAACTCAACTCAAAGCCTCCAACGCTTTCGATAATTCCAAGGCTCGCAATTCCCATCGATGAGAAGTCAAATCATAAGGAACATCTTCCAATCGCTCACCTCTAAGGCTCCTAAGAATCCCATCTGCGTAACCGGCAACAGTTGGCTCAACATAAGTAGCCAACTCACCTAAGATCGATCGAACTTCCCCTACATCCGACGTGATCACAGGTCGACGAGCCTGCGCAAATTGAAAACACTTAAATGGACAACGAGCCAAATTCAACGGCTTGTTACGTATCGGGAACACAATACTGTGCGCCCCTCGCAATTCCTCTAACATCCGCTCCCAACCCAGATACCCCGGTAGTTCAAATCGACTCAATCCAAGCTGCTCTACTCGATTGCGAGTCCGCTCCATATCCTCCCCATCACCAATCCAACGCACCTTCGGCTCCACACCCCGCAACTTTAACTCCCCAATAGCCTCAACCAACAAATCATGATCCCAACTCGAATACAAATTCCCCATCCCGACTATCACCCCCTGCTCCATTCCAGAGACAACCTCCGGAAATGCTTTCGGCAAACATGCGTAAGGCAAATACAACGATCCCCTACCATATCGCTCTTGAATGTACCCCCCTAACCACTTGCTCGCCGTTACCACTAACGCAGCTCGCTTTACCAACCACCCCTCCCGCCAGTCCTTGTACTTGCGAACCAAACTACGCGTCTCCCAAAAGGTAGACCAATCTTCCCAATCCAAAACAAATCTCACTCCACGATTCGCACCGAGCGAATGAGCAATCAGCAGTACCATCGCCTTCTCTTTGGGATTGAGCAAATGGACGAATCCCCCCAACCCTCGAATCAACTTACTGACCCCACCAAAAAAACCCCGGTGTGATGCATCGAAGTAATGAGTTTCCAATCCGCACTCTGCACCGTGCTTCCGATTTGATTCACTTTGCGGCACCGCTAATTGCGCATCCCACCCAATCGCACGCAAACCTTTAGCCAACTCCACCGCGCGTAAACACGATGTCCCTGCCAAGTCCCCAAACGTAACGAATAATATCTTGCGATTGACCATCGATTACACCACTCTGCTGGCTTGTACCAGCCGACTTCGATCCGCCGACGCAAATGCCAAAAAAGCCATCGCCGCCGGCCAAACAAATCGAGCGAAGGAATGTGGTGAAAACATCACATGCCAACTAAAAAATGGTAAATACACCACCGCAATAGCAACCATCGCGACCGATCCAAATCGCAAAATCCGATCGGTCAACACAAGCGTTCTTGCGATTACAAAAATCCAATACAGAAACCCAACCAATCCACTGAATACCCAAGCTCCCAGCAATACCGAGTGCACCGGCAAGACGTCGTGCACCAAAGTCTTCGGCGCCTTCGCCCCATAGATCTCTCTCATCTTCAATAAGTAGAGCTTGCGCAAATGCATAGGATTCGCCCACGAACCATGCCCAAGCAACGGCTTCTCCGCAATCGCATCAATCGCTATCGCCGATTCATTGCGAGCCAACAATAACACCTCAATTGGATTGTACGGATTCTTGGCCAAATCTATCTGAACCTTAGCCGTCTTACCCAACACCCCATTCTGCGCATAATGAACATACAAAAGAAAAAGCGGGATCATTAATATCCCCGCTAACACTGCACCATTACGAAGTAAGTACCTCAAGTCCTTCTGACCACTGAGCAAACTGTACCACAAGTAACAAAAAACCAACGTACTCGACATTGCGATCAGCCCATCTGACCTGCCTCCATAAATATTCCCAACAACCCCATACACAACCCCTGCTCCGATGACCAACCAGGGGAACTTACCAAAAGCCGCATAAGCCAAAAAACCAAAGCACGGATACGCCCAAGCCGACACGTAAAAATCCCAAAGCTGCTCGGGATTCACCTGCGACTTATCCCCAAAGAAATACAAATAAAACGCCCCAAAAGCCCCTCCACAGGCCATTCCGATGATCGTCCCGATATGACTACGATACCTGTCCCGGTACAAACCGCAGTAAAAAAGGAAATTCATCATCGTCAATCCAATGTTGCCCCACCCCCGAATATATTTCGATGATGGTGTCCCATTGACCAAATCACTGAGCACTTGAGATACAAACCATAAGATCCCTCCCACCATCAGCAAGGATACTTCCCGATTGCGCATCGCTTGCATCATCGAACGAATGTAAAAAGGAAACAAAAGAAGGATCATTATCTCCCCAAGCCTAAACGTGCCGACCAAGGTAATCGGGATAACCATCGACGAAGCCGTCAGGAACGGAATGATGTTGCGACGATCAAAAACGCTCCCCCATACATCTTCCTCTGCACCCTGCCGACGAACGCTATGCACAACGCTGCGACTCTCGCCCCTGCTCGCCCCCCCAACCCCTGATGGAATGCCGACTCCCACTTGGCCCCTAGCTCCCGATTGGCCAGCGGTGCTCGTTTGACCAGCCAAGCTGCCCGCATCCACCCAACCTCGACCACCACTCGCACCCGCGTCGTATCGACTCATCTTCCCCTCCTGGATACCAGCTTCTTCCACAGATAATCGATCACCCAACGCGCCCTTGGTCGCGCACCTTGCACTCGACGAATCTCCGCAAGTATTGGCCTCAATTGCATATTCCTCGAACATTGTACCCACAATGCTGCGAAATATCTTTCGGTGAACTTCGGCCAATATTTCCGAACAAAGTTCCACCTCGCCCACTCGCGCGGGAATCGCAAATCCCCCGACTGTACCGTTATCGATCCCTGATGCGAGTGCATCACGGCTAAATGCGCATCAATGCACCGAACCCGCTCATATCGACTCGCGACAATCGCAAATAACAACATGTCCGGTCCGGCCCCGTGCCCATTGAAATCTATCCCAAATGGATTCTCGATCTCCGGTAAAATCGCTTCGATCAAATCGCAACGCCGAAACAAAACTCCAACCGGATTAATCACCTGAATCCGCTTCGGATTGCTGAAGACGATCGCTTCTAAAACCTCCTCACGGCTGATCTCCGCTCGCTCCTGAAAAGTCGAGCGGTCCACCTCCACCCCATCATGACACTTGCGATGCCCCGAAATTACATATCCCGTACGGGCGTCAAACAACTCTAACGACCTTCGCAAAAACTGCGGTTCAATCGTGTCATCCGAAAATAGCAAGTGACAGTAATCTCCCAACCCCGCTTGCACACCTTTGAGCCAATTACGCACCGGGCCAATGTTTGTATCGTTGCGAATGCACCTTACCCGCTCGTCTCTCTGTGCATACCCGCATAGAACTTGCCACGTATTATCTGTACTGCAATTATCGATCACGATGATCTCGTGACCATCAATATCCTGCGCCATCGCACTCTCTATCGCTCGACCTACCAAACTAGGTCGATTGTAGACTGGAATTACTGTTGAGACTCGCATCAGCGTTCAAGCCCCCTTTGGCAATCTCGCCATACCAAAGGACCAACAACCCCAAACAACGACAAGGATGCAATACTCGCCAGCAATATCCCCCCACCCCGTAAACTCTCAAATCCACATAAATATATTGCCAACGGTACGTTGATAAAACAAGCCAATACGCCACAGATCATCTGCTCTCGAACCCGACCAATACCGTTTAGCAACGATGCATGTGCCCCACACCAAATAACCGTCCATGCATAAACAACGACTAACACCAACATGATGCGGTCAAGCGAAATGGTCGGATCAATCCATCTCCGAATCGCTTCATTCATCACCAAAGCCAACACCACGGCACCAACCCAAAACGGAATCATCACCCACAAGACAATTCGACGCAACATCCGCAGTCCGACCAAATCACGCTTTGCCCAACTCGCTCCGGCTAAACTCCACATCGGCCCGATTACCATCGAATATCCCGTCGTAATCAACCCGACAAACCGAAGGACGATGTCGTACTCCGTGGCTACCTCCGGTCCCAAATATCGCAATGCAATCATCCGGTCGGTCATAAAGATCAATAAATAGGTCAGCTCCAACACCAAGAACTGTCCACCCAAAAATAACACCTCCCGATAGACTCCAAACCTGTATTCCCCAATCCGCGGTAGCAACTCTGGACATCGCCCAAACACATACCAAGCCTGCAAACAGTGCGCAACGACATACGTCAATAAATTGACCAAAGCCAACCGTGGCAGACTCAATTCCCATCCCAATCGACGTGCTACGATCACATATAACAACATCGCTAAAGTCGCCGATACACTCACCGCCGATGTCAACCCATTCCAATGCTTGGCTATCAATATCGCATTCGTTACCCCTAAACACTGATTCCAAGCCAACGCTACGAAACTCACGAAAATCGCCATCGCTAACGCTTGATCACTCGTCGTACTGCGAAACCACTGCGACCACTCAATCCCCATCCCAAACAACACAAAGCCAACACACAAGGTGGCTCCAATCCATACCAATGCTTGCCCGACCATCGCGGAAGACAAATATCCACGCGCTCGCTGTGATTGATCCAAATTAAGGGACTCAATCAACTTGTTGCGCAACCCCATCCCAACCCCTAAATCCAACAACGTAAACCAAAAAATCGTGGACTGCAAAACTACCCAGACCCCATACTCAGCCTTGCCCAACTCATGAATCAACATCGGGAATAACGAAAACTGCAATACCATCGAAAGGAGCTTCAAGCCAACGGCAGCCCCCAAATTCCGCCGCATAATACCCAGCACCCCACGCATCGTGCCTGCGAGTGACTTCGCTGCGAATCGCTCTCCTTCCCCCGCATCTGCACCTTTCACTTCCGACCCCCAATCCCATCGCGCATCAGACGATCTGCACCTTGCCAATACCCCAAATGCTTATACCCCACCAACTGACCAGCCGCTGACAAAGCGGGCAACACGTCACTCTCCCAAGAAACGCTCTCCCCACCTCCAATCCATTGCAAAACTTCCCTTTGCACTACAAAAAACCCGCCATTAATCCACCCCCCATCCCCAGAGAAACCTGGCAAACCATATCTGCCCGGTGGTTGCACGGCTGTCAACGTAACCAGCTTCCCCCGCTCCGCATGAAACTCCAACAGTCCTTGAATCGACACATCACCTATGCAATCGCCATAAGCGAAACAAAAACAATCCGATTTCAAATACGACTCTACCCGCTTCAGTCGACTACCGGTCTGCGCCAATTCTCCAGTGTCAACCACCGTGACCCTCCACGACTCACCACTCCGACGATGCACCTGCATCGAATTCCCCCCCAAATCAAAAGTCACATCCGAATTGTGCAAAAAGTAATTCGCAAAATACTCCTTGATCATGTAACCCTTATATCCGGCACAAACCACAAAATCATTTACACCATAATGCGAATACAACTTCATGATGTGCCAAAGCAGCGGCTTGCCCCCCACCTCCACCATCGGCTTCGGACGCAGAAGTGTCTCCTCAGCTAGACGCGTCCCCCGCCCCCCCGCCAATATAACTGCCTGCATTCCATCACCCTCCCTTCTAGCAACCGCCCCTACAAATCATGTCGCTCGCACACTCGCCCCAAACTCTACGACATCGATTCAACCGGTAAAGCCAAAAGACTCGTTTTCCACCGGAGTCTTATGAAACCTTAACGTTGGATCACCCTAAATCCAGCAAACACAAAACTTCAACTCCTATAAAACAAAAAACCCTCGCTCATCGCGAGGGTTTTTAAGAATTCAGTCGCCTTGAAGAAAAAACTATTTCTTGCGGCGGAATTTCGAAGCTGCACCTGCAAGCCCCAACAAACCAAAGACTGCCATCGTCCCTGGTTCTGGAACCGGTGAGCCGGTGTTGAATTGATCAAGCTTGAAAATCAAGTTCGCACCAGTCAAACCTTGATTCCACAAACGACTTCCACTCTCGTGCTCGACGAGCAAGTAGTATTGGATGTTGCTAGCCAATTTGTAAACACCCGCTTGTGCAAGAACCGGTCGTGTCAAGTCTGCACTTTGGTAAATTCCATAAGTCCGAGACCCGTGCCCTGGATTTGTCGCATTGATCGCTGCCAAGTTGTCTTGGTTGACGGACGCGTTGTAAATGTAATCGTACGTCGCATCTACTGTGTAGCGAAAAGCCACCACAAACGCGTTGCGAGTACTCGACGTTCCCGTAGGATTCAACATCGCGGAATACGTTGTCAAATTCAAGTAACGGCTATCACCCACTTGGAATGTCGACGAATCTGTGCGTACTTGAGCGTTCGGGACTTTCTGACTGTTTGGCGTGTCATGAAATGCCGTTTCGTAGTTGATGGCGTATGCACCAACTCCGTTGGTGGCAAAGCTACCGTAACCCAAACGAGTCGTTGTCAAACTGTTGTACATACTTCCGGGAAGAGTTCCCGATGGGCGAGTCACTGTACCGCTCGAATCTTGAGCCCCAGACATGGTTGCAATGAACGTCCCGGCCGATGCAACGCTACTAAACATCGTGGCTAAAGCCACAAAACAACAAATAAACCTCATGTTTATCACCTTTCCTCCCAGGTTGAGTTGGTCCTGGACGGACGACCCGGGTAACCATGAACCGACTCAATACTTGAAACACCTTTCGACACTAACATTCGCACTTCTTTAACGACAAGACAGATTGGTTCTTTAATGTGGAGAATTGGAAATTTTATTCCCGAAATGACTGCAATTACCCCTTTACACCGCGGCACTCGTAGATCTACGCAAACCCCGCGAAGAAATACTGCTCGAAGGAGTAGAACTACAAGTCCAATGCTGTCGCCAGAACACTAAACAAGGTATCGAAATCTTCAAAAACCACTGGTGGTAATACCGGGATGACATCCCCCAAAGGACGTAGCCACACCCCTTGATTTAATACTTTTTTACAGATTCGACTACTCTCGCTGCCCAACCCTCCGTAAGCCCCTTCTACATGAAACTCCACTCCACCCATCATTCCTAAACTGCGTACATCTCGCACCCCCCTCCCCCCGCGCAAAGCCTCTAACCTTCTTCCAAATTCAGTCCCTTGCTTTTCAATAAACTCCAATCCAACCCGCCCCTGTAATAAATCCAATACTGCATTACCGGCAGCGGCCGCCAACGGATTCCCCCCATAAGTATGACCATGCAGGAAAGCCTTCCCCTCGTCTCTTCTCCCCAAAAAAGCCTCCCACACACATCGCGTCGTCAACGTCGCACTCATGGCTAAATAACCACCCGTAAGCCCCTTGCCCAAGCAGACGAAGTCCGGGCTAAACCGCTCCCCGGCGACTTCCTCGTGTTCAAACGCAAACATCTTCCCCGTCCGACCCATCCCCACAGCTATCTCATCGAGAATCAATAACTCCCCTCGTTCCCTACAGAGTCGATGCAACCCACGCAAAAACCCACGCGGTTGCATGACGAAACCAGCCGCCCCCTGAATACAACTCTCAGCCACCACCGCCACAATCTCCCCCGCATGCGCATCGAGCAACTTGGCATACTCTCCCAAGTAATACTCGCAGACCTCCGACTCACTCATCGCATCAGGCCGCCGCGAACGATCAGGACAAGGCCCGCGAACCACCTCAAACAGCAATGGCTCAAACATCTGCTGAAAACGCGAAATCCCCCCAAGACTCACCGTCCCGAGCGTGTCGCCATGATACGCATCCCCCAATGTCAAAAATTTCGTTCGCCGACCATGCGCACCGGGGATCTGCCTCCAGTACTGATAAGCCATCTTCATCGCCACCTCTACCGCCGATGCTCCATCGCCCGCAAAGAAGACATGCTCAAGCCCTCTGCCCGCTACTTCGACTAAACGCTCCGCCAAACGAATCGTTGTCGGATGACTCATCCCCAGATTCGTCACGTGCGCGACCTTGCTCAACTGCTCCTGGATCGCTCGATCAATCTCAGGGACACGATGCCCAAACATATTGCACCACAACGAACTAGCAGCATCAAGGTACCTCTTCCCCTCAATGTCGGTTAACCAACACCCCTGGGCCTCTTCGATGATCAACCCATCGTACTCAGCCATTTGCGAGAACGCATGCCAGACCACCGTTCGATCCAACCATCGCAGTCGCTCAATTTGATCCATCGATAACCAACCCTTCGCGTTCTACACTCTCAACCACCGATACCCAACTTCCATCCACTCCCCTTGTTCTCAATCGCTGCCCATCCTTGACGTCCTGTGCACTGTTTACAAGCGCATGGCTCTGGGCATCGGTAGTCAACGTGTAACCTCGCGCCAAAGTTCGCAATGGACTGACTCCCTCGAGCCTCTGCGCAGCTTTCTCGAACCCATGCACACGCAATTCGAATTGCCTGGAAAAAGTCTCCCGCAACCGATATTCGACCTCATCGAGCCTCTGCACTTTTCCATCCAACATTCCATCTGCGTGAACAAATACAGGCCGACTCTCCAATCCTTGTAGCCTCCCCTCAAGCTCTCGTACTCGGTTCCCCACCCACCGCATCATCCGCAAACGCAACTCCTCAAGCGATACTCGCAACTCCTCAGCACTCGGCACCAATCGCTCCGCCGCTTCCGATGGCGTTAGCGCACGCACATCCGCAGCAAGATCACATAACGTCACATCGATCTCATGCCCCACTGCAGAAACCACAGGTATCCGACTCGCAATTACCGCCCGAACCACAACCTCTTCGTTAAAAGCCCACAAGTCCTCGATCGATCCACCTCCGCGTCCGACCACCAATGCATCAAGCGGTGGACGTATTCGATTGGCTAACTCAATCCCTAACGCCACCTCCTGTGCCGCCCCCGCACCCTGCACCCGTGCAGGAATTACCAACACGTCCGTCTGAGGCCAACGCCTTCTGAGCACTTCAAGAAAATCATGAATCGCCGCCCCTTGCGGACTCGTGACAAATCCAATCCTGCGAGGATAACTAGGTAAATCTCGCTTCCTCTCAACTCGAAATAACCCCTCAGCTTCCAACCTCAAATACAACTTGCGAAATGCTACTTGCAACGGCCCAAGCCCCTGTGGCTCGAGCTTCTGCAACACCAACTGATAACTACCCCTCGGCCCATACACGTCCAACTTTCCCATACCCAAAACTTGCATTCCCTCACGCAACTCAAATTTGCACTTCTCCCAAGTCGACCTCCACAAAACAGCACTAATCTGACTGTTCGCATCCTTGATCGTTAAATAAACATGCCCCGCCCCAGATATCACGACGCTGCTGACTTCACCAACAATCCAAAAACGTGGAATGCCTTGCTCCAGCGTCCGTTTGATCCAAGCCGTCAACTCCGTGACGCTCAGCGGACTCTCCTCCGTCTCCCCCGGCTTCTCCTTTCGCTCCCGCGCACCCTTGAAAAACTCTTCAGCTTCATCACCCCAAAGAAAACCAGTCATCCCTCTCCTCCCCTATTCTTGCACCGCTTTGACTTCACCCAAACCAAAACTGCCTCGCAACTCCTCGTCTCGCATCTGAGAGATCGAAGGGGGAGCAACTCGTAACATCACCAACCCCTCTCCTCCAGGCACCTCTACCGCGCGAAACAACGACCTGCCATCCTCACCACGCGGTACCAACCCTCGCATCGCTACCATCATGTCTGCAACGCCACCAACAGGCCGCACAACAACCAACCTCACCATCCCCCGCCTGCGTTGCTCGCTCGTCAACACCCACGTCTTTCGCCCCAGTGGTACAAGTACCAACGAATAATCATCCATAATCCTCTGCGCAATCTCCAAAAAGGACCTCCCACGCAATAACGTCAGCCCCATGCGATTCGGATGCAATCCATGAGACCAAACCGCCGGCCAGTCCATCAATAAATCAACCCCAACACCCTTCGCCACCCGCTGCAAAATCTCTACCACCGGCCTCTCCTCAAGCAACATCGCATCCATCGGCATGCGATTCTGAACCAACTCATAAGCTGAATACCAAGCACTCGGATCATTGAAATCAAACTTGTTCTCGGTAGAGAGTTCATTCGATCCCGCATCGCTGTGCATCCGACGCACCGAATCCAAAGCCGCTAAAACCTGCACTTGCTCAACCACATTGACATCCTGACCCCACTGCAACTTCCCCGACTCATAACGACACTGGCTCACCCCTAACATGTCCAAAACCATTCGCACAATCTCTACATCCTTACCCTCGGGCAGCCCAACCGCTAAAGCACCCCTCGAAGTAGTACCGTCCGCAGCAAGCCGCTGCGTCAGTCGCTCTGCCTTCGGCCGCACTAACAAAAACCCCTCACCCACATCCGATAACTCGCAACCCACCTCCTGACATATCTGATCAAGCAACTCACCAAACGTTTTACCTTCCCCCTCCAACGCCACCTCAACTCCCACACCCGCATCCGTCAACTGCATCAAGAACCAATCCAACGAAATCGCATGCCCAGACAATCGATTCAACCACTCAAGCCTCTGTATCAAAGGCATCGCCGGTGATCGTAACCGCTCAACCCTCCGCTCACTCCGCTCCTGCCAACTCGGCAACGCTATCGCCGCCGGATGATACTCCTCTCGAAATACCTCCAATGCATTCTCCAACGATATCTCCTGGTCAATCGTCCGATCCCCCTCCTTCCCTAAATCTGTCCATCCCGCCTGACTCGAACGATCAAATACCGGCAAAAACTCTTTGAAGATATCCGGCAATCCATCCCCCTGCTCTCCTGCCATATCACCCTTGGGCTCCAAGTCCACGTTTGGTACCAAGCCAACGTTTGGCACCATCTCGACATTTGGCACCGACTCCACACTTGGATCCGTATCCACAACCGGTACAGCATCTCCCTTCGGATCATCTGTCGTCAACGGGAGCGACGCGGTGTTCGCTGCCGATTCTTTAACAAACTCGGGGCCATTTGCAAGTTCGACCTCCGGCTTAGGCGAAACGCCAGGCTCAAGCTTCTCAACCGGCGCAGCTACCGGATCCGAACCGCTAACTACTTGCGGTTCAACCTTGGGTTCATTCTCCCCCTGACGCACCTCTACTGCACCACCTCCCCTTTGCACACCCGCAACACGACTCCCCACCGACTTCATAAATGCCCAAAAACCTAGAAACACCACCAGACAGCCACTTGCAGCAACAACCCCAAGGATCAGCCACTGCCTCCGCGCCGATGCACTCGCACTCTGCCACGCTCCCGCAGGCATCATCTCCCCTATCTCACGATCCAACCGCGCGTCCTCAGCGAACTTCTTATCCGCTACATTCGCTTCAGGTACATTCGCTTCAGGAACTCTGCTCTGCAAAACACTATCTTGCGAACCTGCATCTTGGAATCTTGGGTATTGAGAACCATCCTCCCCAAACTCCCCGCCCACGTGCGAAAGCTTCCCCAAAGCCTGATCCAGCTGATCGATATCCCAGTCCCCAGGATCCGCCTTGGTGATCGCTTCGGAATTCACCGTATTTACCCTTCGCCCCGTCGATCCGCCGACCGGCACACCATTGGCCGAAGGAGAGCCCTTGGAAGGTACTCCAGACGCCGAACCTCCTTCGATAGCACCGACATTTCCGGGATTCCAAGCCACCTCGCCCGTCCGAACCACATGGATCGCACTCTTGCACTTCGGACAAGGCACCGTTCGCCCGACCAATTCCGGTTGACGCACCACCAACTTCGTCGAACAAGTCGGACACAAAATTCGAAAAGGTTCCACGTTGCCACCCCCGAAGTCCATTCAATTCTGAGATCCAAAAACTCGGATATCCAATCCCCGCCGCTCCATCGAGCACAATCGCTTCATTCTAGGTCTTTTCATTCCCAAAGTGCAAAGCCATTTCCTCATTCCCCGCGAACTTGCTAACCTATCGGCATGTCCAATCAACCCATCAATCCCCTTTCCCCAACTCCCTACCAATCGTTCGATCTTATCGTCCTCGGCGGCGGGATCGCCGGCTGCTGCATGGCCTGGGAATCGATCCGTCGCAACCGCCGCATCGCCTTGGTCGACCAACCCACCCCATCTACATCCTCCCGCGTCGCCGCCGGTCTGATCACCCCAATCACCGGCAATCGGCTTGCATCCTCCTGGGATTTCCAATCCTTTTTCTCCTCGGCGAACCTCTTCTACCCCTACGCTCAATCCAACTCCCAAACAACCTTCTGGTCCCCGAAACCCGCTCTACGCATCTTCACCACCCAAGAAGAATCCGAACTGTTCGAACGCAAATGGGAAAATATCGACGAATCCTCGCTAAGCGAAATCCAACAATACGGGATCACGGCCAAACGCCTGCCTCCAAGTTACTTTAACCCGATAAACGCTCCCTTCGGCGGCTTCTCTATGGAACCCGCCGCACGCCTCGATACCAACGCATTCCTCAATGCCACCCACTCCTACCTCCATCAACGCCAATCGCTCTTTAATGCCCACATCGACCTACACTCCGACGTCATTGCAACCCAAGAAGGCTTCGAATTTCCTTCGCTGAAAATTCAATCTCAATACCTCTGCCTCGCACTAGGCGCAGCCCCTTGCCCTACCAACCTCTTTCCTTCCCTTCCACTCCATCCCGCTCGCGGTGATATCCTCGAAATCCTCCTCCCAACACCGTTGAACTCGCTTGCTCAACAATCCCCTACACCACCCCTCGATTCCGTTATCCATCGCGATGTTTGGCTCGTACCCCTTGCAAATAACTCCTTCCTCCTAGGTGCGACCTACGACCGGCACTCCCTCGATCCAACAACGGATTCAACCGCTGGCCTGCTCGCAAAACAAGAACTACTCGATCGAATAAATCAGTGGTTTACAAAGCCTTGTTCATCCCCTTCAAATCACATGATCGACGAGAGTTCGATCCAAAATCACCGCGCTGCGGTCCGGCCCGCAAGCTACGATCGACACCCCTTGATCGGCCCCCACCCAAACAACACTAACCTACTTTGCTTCAACGGCCTGGGCTCCAAAGGTAGCCTGATGGCTCCTAAACTCGCCTCCATACTTTGGGACTCGATCCTCAATCGCACCCCGATCCAAAAAAACCTTCACTGGAACCGCCGAGAACTGAAATCCTCCGAACCGAAATCAAAACCAACATGATCAACGACTCTTCCTGGACCGATACCCACGCTCACCTTACCGATCCGGACCTCCTTCCACTCCTCGATGCGACCCTCGAACTTGCTGCTGAATTCAACGTCAAGCGACTTCTCTGCGTAAGTGTCGATGCACACTCGATCCCTCCCTTGCTCCCTCTCCTCGAGAACAAGAATATATCCGGCCCAAATATTTACGGTTCCGTCGGAATCCATCCAAATTACTCGCACCAAGAATCCTCAGGCGACTGGGATCGGATCGAGTCCCTTTTTAATCACCCGAAAATCTGCGCACTGGGCGAAACAGGATTGGATAACTACTGGAAGGACTCCCCTTGGGATACCCAAATGGCAAACTTTCAACGACATCTCCAAGCCAGTCGCAAACACTCTCTACCCTTGATCATCCACTCTCGAAATTGCGACGATGAAATGCTCGCGTGCCTCCGCCAAGAATACTGCAACGGCCCATTGCTCGGCGTGATGCACTCCTTCTGCGCTTCCCTTGAACACGCCCTGGCCTACATCGAAATGGGACTCTATATCAGCTTCTCTGGAATGCTCACCTACAAGAAGAACAACACCCTGCGCGACATTGCTCGCCAAATCCCCCTCGATCGACTCTTGGTCGAAACCGATGCACCCTACCTAAGCCCCGAACCAAAACGCTCCTCTCGCCCCAACCAACCCGCCTACGTGGCTTTCACAGGAAAAGTCTTAGCTGAACTCCACAACCTAACCCCTGAAGAAATGGCGACTCAAACCACTCAAAACGCACTAACTCTCTTCTCGCGGATGAAGTAACATCCGCCGGTCACTGCCCCTCGGATTAGCTACTTACCCGACTGGATACTTACCCGACTAGCTACTTACATGACCGTGCGATCAATCCCGCCACATAACCACCCTTGAACCCAGCATCAATGTTGACCACCGTCACATTCGCTGCACAACTGTTTAACATACTCAGCAGCGCCGCGACCCCGCCCAAATTCGCCCCGTAACCAACGCTCGTCGGCACCGCAATGACCGGACAAGCCACATGGCCCGCTAAAGCACTTGGTAAGGCAGCTTCCATCCCCGCTACACAAATAACCACTTTGCATTTTCGCAAAACAGGTACTTTCGCTAGTAAACGATAAGGCCCAGCCACACCAACATCCTGTATTAACTCAGTCGCAATCCCCATCCAAGCCAACGTCTCAATCGCTTCCAATGCCACGGGTTCATCGGTCGTCCCCGCCGTAACAACCCCAACTAAATTCTCGCTGCGTACCAACTGCGGTTCCTCTGGCAAGCGACTGCGATGAACGCGCAAAGTCCTTGCAACGTGATTCCAACGCGACCAAGCGAACGATTCGGACAACACCCTGACTTGCTCAGGACTAACCCGCGTTACCAAAATCTCCTCAGCCCCACCCAATAACCTCTCGACCACCCTCTGGATCGACTCCGTCGTTTTCCCTTGACCATAAACCACCTCCGGATACCCGGTCCGCCGCAAACGATCAAGATCCGGAGTTACATTCCCCTCAGATGCAATGGCCGTATCCAATACCGACTGACCGAACTCCAAAGCGCTGAACTCTCCAGCCCGATACCGATCCCACAACGCTTCTAAATTTCTCTCACTCATCTGAAACCCCAACCCTCTATGATTCCCAACCCACTAGAATTCCCAACTCTCGGATTCCCAACTCTCGCATGCCCACCTCTCGGATGCCCTTCCGTCGTCATTTCAACGCGGACCGCTTGATATGCAACCGGATTCTTTCTTATGCAAGCGGATTATCCATCCCGTTCGCACTCTCTCCCATGGCCCAATACCCCCAGCTAGATTCACCACCCGAACCCCCGCTACTTCCTTGCCCGCGACGCAACTCTTCGATCATGATCGCGATCCCTTTCGCTAAATCCAACCGGCTCACTCCACCGAACTCGCGCCCCTCGGCTCGCACTTGCTCAGTCGTTAGCGGGAAATGTGCAAAGCCGACCTGGCAATCGCGCCCCCGCTGCCGATGCCAATGCTCGGTCAAATAAAAGATTGCATTGCAAAGATACGTCCCAGCATGATACGAAATCGATGCATTTACTCCCTCGCGAACCAACGCATCGCGCAACCGATCGATCGGCATGCGACTCTGGTAAGCCGCCGGTCCACCATGTTCTAGCGGTCCATATAATCGCCCGGAATTGTACTGAACCCCCGCGATATTCACCGCTAGAGACTCCAAATGGATATCGCTCGCCGAAGGTGATTGCCCTAAAAGCAATACCGCGTCGAAACCCTGCTCCAAATCCTTCGACAAGCGAACTCGCAACTTCTCTAAATCCACGGGATAACGTCGCGTAGTAACCCCTGGCGGAGGCCCCCAGCGTTTGAGCATCTCCGATAAAGCATCCCAGCTCGAATTCGTAGCCCAACGATCATAGGGCTCGAAAGCCGTCACTAGTATTTTCAAAGTCTCAATCGCTCCCAAAACCCTACTTTGCCAACCCTCGCAATTTGATCAACGCTCCTTCAACAACCACACGCTGCTCCATCAGTTCCTTCAAAGCCTGCCGCTCTTTATCGATAATATCTGCAGGTGCCTTACCCACAAACGCTTGGTTACCCAGTCGACTCTCTTTCCCTTGAATCTGCTTGTTGAGATTCTCTAACTGCTTCTCGTTGCGAACAATCTCAGCGCCGACATCCAAGAATTGCCCCAGATCCACATAGACATCCATCCCTTCAATAGGGACGTGAGCATGAATCTCAGGTACTTGAATCTGCGGCCCCCACTGCACTCCTTTAGCTCCCGCCATACTCTCAAGGAACGGTGCCATCGGTCGCAACTCAACCTCCACGCCTGGCTCACACCGAACACTAAACTCCACCCGCTGCTTCGGAGCTATGTTCTGCCGAGAGCGAATCTCGCGAATCGCACCCATCAACGACGCAAACTGCTTGAACTGCTCCTCCACGTCGCGACGAATCAAAGCCGGATTCGATTTAGGCCAAGCCGCTTGAATGAGCCACTGCGATGCAACCTCGGAACTGAACAGATCCCGCTGCATGGTGAACTTGCCTAACTCTTGCCAAATCGCTTCGGTGACAAAAGGCATAATCGGATGCAACAATCGCAACATCTGATCCAAGCAATGCGCTAAGACCCGCTGCACCAACGGCCTAGCTTGAGGATCCTGCATACGCGGTTTCGCCATCTCAACATAATACGAACAGAAGTCGTCCCAAGCAAAATCATAGATCGCTCGCGCCGCTTCCGCATATCCGTACCGATCGATCTCTTGATCCATGGCCTGCGTAACGGTCGAAAGCCGTGACAAGATCCATTGATCCTCCAAAGGCAACTTCTCGACGGTGATCTCACCTCGCTGGAAACCTTGCAAGTTCATCATTGCGAATCGCGAAGCATTCCACAACTTGTTGACGAAGTTCCGCGCGACCTCAAACCGCTCGCTGACTACTGGGGCTCTCGGCAATGCCTTGTCCGCCTCCGACTCAGCCCACTGCGTCGAAAACGGCTTCTTGCACTTATCGCATACAACCCGATGCTTAGTCCGATTCTCCTTCGTCTGGTTAATCAATGCCTGACAATGTGGACACTCATACTGGACCGGCATCCGCACATCCTGCGTCTCTGTCGTCAACCATGCCAAGCCAAACCGCAAAGCATCCGCGCCAAACTTGTCGATCACATCCAAGGGATCCACGCCGTTCCCCTTGCTCTTCGACATCGTCTCACCAAACCCATCGAGAATCTTCGGATGGATGTAAACTTCCTTAAATGGCACCTGGCCAACATTGTTCAATCCCATCAACACCATCCGCGCAACCCACAACGTGATAATGTCGCGCGAAGTGATCAACGTATTCGTCGGATAAAAATATTTCAATTCTTCGGTCGACTCAGGCCACCCAAGTGTAGAGTGTGGCCACAACGCCGAAGAGAACCAAGTATCGAGCACGTCTTCCTGACGCACGAAACCTCTCGAACTCATCAAGCTCTCTAAGCCACTTTCTTCCTGACGAATGCACACATGCACTGTCCAACTCTCCGCACTCGTCCCACCCGCAGATGCTGAATCTACAGACTCTGAACCACCGGACTGCAACTCAGCTCCCTCGATACAAGCAGATAAATTCCCAGATGAAGCTTCAGGTAATCCATTCAGCTCTGCTAGCTCTCGCTTCGCCTGTGCTTGATCCTCATAGGTTCGACTCCAAATCGGAATTTGATGCCCCCACCACAACTGACGACCCACCGGCCAATCTCGCTTCTCACTCAACCAATCGACATACCCAGTCGCATATCTCTCTGGATATATCTTCACGCGACCATCGTTCACCGCGTCGATAGCTGATTGCGCCAAAACATCCATCGCAACAAACCACTGATCGGCTAAAAATGGCTCGATGGGCGTTTTGCTTCGATCACTATGCTTTAACTCTATACGCCGTTCTTCGACTTGGTCCAATAGCCCCAAGCGGTCCATCGCGGCGACTACACCCTCGCGGGCCTTGCTCATCGTCAACCCAACGAACTCCTTGGCACTCTCACCAACATTTCCATTGATTGTCCCATCGGTATTCATGATGCTGATCATCGGCAACGAACAACGCTTCGCGACCTCATAGTCGTTCGGATCATGCGCCGGTGTTACTTTCACACAACCAGTTCCCAACTCGGGCTTCGCCCAAGTATCACAGACCAAGGGTATTTCTCGGTTCGCCAAAGGCAAATGAATCTTTCGCCCTGACTGGGCCATCGAAACAAGCAGTTCAAGCGTCGGCAAGACATCCCGTTCACGCTCTCTCAATTCATCAAGCTGCTGCTTGTACTGCTCAGCATCCTTCGCCGTGGACTCAGCTATCTTCTCTTCCAACCCGCGAATCGCTTTAGCTAACATCGCTCGAGGCTCAGGATGCACCGCAACAGCCGTATCTCCAAGCATCGTCTCAGGACGTGTCGTCGCTACCTGAACGAACGCGGGTTCACCTTCCTTCGGCTCAACCACAGGATAACGGAAATGCCAAAAGTGACCGTCGACTCCCTCAGTGCTAACTTCATCATCGCTGACCGCAGTCTGCAAATAAGTATCCCAGTTGACCAACCGCTTCCCGCGATAAATCAACCCCTTGGAAAACAGATCGTAAAAAGTAGAGCGAACCGCCCGAGCACACATCGGGTCCAAAGTGAATCGCGTCCGACGCCAATCACAACTGCAACCCATCCGCTTTAATTGTCCGAGAATCCTACCTTCATATTGGTCCTTCCACTCCCAGATCCGCTCGACAAGCTTTTCTCGACCCAAGTCATGACGGGTCTTGTTCTCTAATTCACGAAGTCGCCGCTCGACAACCGCTTGCGTTGCAATCCCCGCATGGTCCGTACCCGGCATCCACAATGCCACTTCACCCATCATCCGGTGCTTGCGGATCTGAATATCCTGAAGCGTATTGTTGAGTGCATGCCCCAAATGCAAAGCACCCGTAACGTTCGGCGGTGGAATAACGATCGTAAAAGGTCGCTTCGAGGGGTCAATGTTGGCGTCAAAGCACCCGGCTTGCATCCACTGCTGATAGATCCGGTCCGAAGCTTCCACGAAATCAAAGCGATTCGGTATCTCAATCGCCCCGGATCCTCCAGCTGGAACCGCCCCATCCTGACCACCGCCCTGTGCTTCTATCGTCATCGATAATTCTCTATCAATTCTTTCCACCCTAAAAACCAAATGCCGACTAATATCCTAGTCGGCACCGCCAACCCCGCAGATGGCAATTGTGAAAAAAGCGGGACAAGACGCAAGTCCAACCGCCAACCGCTATGCGGCCCGCCGGAATGCCCCAGACATGTAAAACGCCTCGATACCCTCGACTACCGCATCCTGCTCACCTTCGGTAAGCTCAGGATATACAGGCAAATGAAGGATTTCTCG
>Ga0315899_10000319_pt1 | contig 59360 bp, 45 predicted proteins | sample LakEriMetagenome_2_FD_203518 | JGI IMG/M metagenome (GOLD analysis project Ga0315899, IMG submission 203518) | Freshwater fungal communities from buoy surface, Lake Erie, Ohio, United States - Buoy 4 MA112 | ecosystem: Environmental > Aquatic > Freshwater > Lake | place: USA: Lake Erie, Ohio... | reverse complement strand
CTTGCCATGGTGGAAGAGTTCGAGGGGAAGGGCACGGCCATGGCCACGGCACGCCAGGCGCTCGCGGCGGCGCCCGCGAGTGCGCGCGTGCTGTCGTACGTGGCCCGCCTGCACCTCGATGCCGAGGCGTTCGACTCGGCCCGTGCCGTGGCCGAACGCGCCGTGCGCGCGGACAGTACGCTGCAGTCGGCGTGGTCGGTGCTGGGGGCACAGGCGTGGCTCCGCGGCGACTCCGCCACGTACCAGCGCGCCCTGCGGGCCGCCACCCTGCTGCAGCCTCGCCCTGCCGAGTTCTACACCGCCCTGGCCGAAGCCGCCGTTCGGCAGCGCCGCTATGCGGAGGCGGTGCGTCTGGCGGAGCAGGCCGTGCGATTCGACAGCCTCTCGGCACGGGCGCTCGGAGTCCTGGGCACCAATCAGCTGCGCATCGGTCAGCTGGATGCCGGGCGGCTGTCGGTGGAGCGGGCCTTTGCGCTCGATCCTTTCAATCTGTGGCACAAGAACACGCTGGACCTGCTGGACAAGATGCGCGGGTTCCGCACCGTCAGGCAGGGACGATTCGAAGTCGTGGCACCGTCCGATGATGCCGCGCTGCTGGCGTTGTACATCGTGCCGCTGCTCGAGCAGGCCTACGACTCCCTCGCACGCCGGTATGGGTACCAGGCGCCCACGCCGGTGCGTCTCGAGTTCTTCCGGCAGCATGCCGACTTCTCGGTGCGCACCGTGGGGCTCACGGGACTGGGGGCGCTTGGCGTGAGCTTTGGCAGCCTGCTGGCCATGGATACCCCCAATGCACGAGAGCGCGGGACGTTCAACTGGGGGAGCACGGCGTGGCACGAGCTCACGCACGCGTTCACGCTGGGTGCCTCGGGGCATCGCGTTCCCCGGTGGCTGTCGGAAGGGCTCTCGGTGCTCGAGGAGCGGCGCGCGAATGTGGGATGGGGCGCCCGCACGACGTTGCCGTGGCTTCTGGCGTACCACGCCGGACGCCTGCGTCCGGTCAGCCAGATGAATGATGGCTTCATGCGTCCGCGGTATCCTGAGGAGACCTCGTTCAGCTACTACCAGGCGTCGTTGTTCTGCGAGTGGGTGGAACGCACCAAGGGAGCGGGCGCCCTTCCGGCGCTGCTCGTGGCGTTCCGTGAGGGAGCGGACACGCCCGCCGCCATGGAACGTGTGCTTGGCCTGCGCCTGCCGGAGGTGGACGCGCAGTTCGATGGGTGGCTGCGGCAGCGGTTCGCCACGGAGCTGCAGGCCATTGGTGGGACCGGCGGACGGGACAGCAGCGGCGGGGAGTTCGTGCAGACCATGAAACGGGCGGTGCGTGCCATGGACACCCAGCGCGATTCCGCGCGGCTGCTCTTCGAGCGGGCACACCGGCTGTTTCCAAGTTACGCCGGTGATGACGGCCCCGCGTGGTACCTCACGCGTCTGGCGCTCGACGCGCACGATACCACGGGAGCGTTGGCCATGGTGGAACAGGTCACCACACGCGATGAAACCGCCTTTGATGCCAACAAGCTGGAAGCGGAGTTGCGCGAACGGCGTGGCGACCTGACGGGCGCCATGGCGGCGCTCGACAGGCTGTTGTGGATCTGGCCGTATACGGCGGGAGACCATGAAGCCCTGGCGGTGCTCGCCGCCCGGGCCGGAGATCACGCGCGGGCGGTTCGCGAACGGCGCGCGGTGATTGCCCTGCGGCCACCGGATCTCATGGACGCACGGCTCGAACTTGCCCGCGCGCTCGCGGCAGGTGGCGACACGGCGGCGGCACGACGCGAGCTGCTGAGCCTGCTGGAGGACGCGCCCAGCTATGAGGGCGCGCAGCAACTGCTGCTCGAACTGCGCAAACGCGGAGGAACGCCGTGAGGAGAGGGGAGACAACCTGGTGGCGCCGATGGACCGCAACGGCGGGCGCCCTGCTGTCGCTGGTGGCGTTGGTGGCGGTCGAGGGCCAGCGGCGCCGCGGAGCGCCGGAATTCGAACCGAACGTGCCGTACGACGGACGGCTTACCTGGGTCCGCGTCAAGTACATTCTCCCCGACTTCAGCAGCAGCAGTGGCTTTCGCGGCGGGCGCGACTTGCCGTGGTCACACGACTATCCGCGGGGCGAGCGTCACTTCACCAAGATCGTGAGTGAGCTCTCCACGGCGCGCGTCCGCCTGGGCGCGAGCAATATCCTCACGCTCGATGATCCGCTGCTGGGCAAGTACCCCGTGGCGTACATGGCCGAGCCGGGATTCTGGCGCCCCAACGACAAGGAAGTGCTCGGGCTGCGCAACTATCTCGCGAAGGGCGGCTTCATCATCTTCGACGACTTTGCCGGGCAGCACTGGTTCAACTTCGAAAGCCAGATGCAGCGCGTACTCCCCACCGTGCGCGCCGTCCCGCTGGACGCCTCACACCCCATCTTCGATTCGTTCTACAAGATCACCTCCCTCGACTACACGCACCCGTACTACGGGCTCAAGGCGGTGTTCTACGGATTCTTCGAGGACAACGATCCGCGCAAGCGGCTGCTGGCGATCGCCAACTACAACAACGACCTGTCGGAGATGTGGGAGTTCTCCGACGTGGGGATGTTCCCTGTCGACATGTCGAATGAAGCGTACAAGCTGGGCGTGAACTACGTGATCTACGCCTTGACCCGCTGACTCTTCCCCCCACCGAGGACCTGCGTGACTGCCCCTCTTTCCGAACTCGATCGCCTCGACGACGCCGCCCTCGCTGACCGTCTGCAGGGTGCCGGTCAGCGCATCGCCAGCGAACTCCGCAAGGTGATCGTCGGGCAGGATGCCGTGGTGGAACAGGCGCTCGTGGCGCTGTTTGCCGGCGGCAACTGCCTGCTGGTGGGTGTCCCTGGGCTGGCCAAGACGCTGCTCATCTCCACGCTGGCGCGTGCGCTCGACCTCAAGTTCTCGCGCATCCAGTTCACGCCCGATCTCATGCCGAGTGATGTGACCGGCACCGACGTCATCCAGGATGACCCGGCCACCGGACAGCGCCGATTGGCCTTCATGCCCGGGCCGGTGTTCGCCAACGTGCTGCTCGCCGACGAGATCAATCGCACTCCACCCAAGACTCAGGCGGCACTGCTGGAAGCCATGCAGGAACGGCGCGTCACCGTGCAGGGACGCACCTACGAGCTCGACAAGCCGTTCTTCGTCTTCGCCACGCAGAACCCCATCGAGCTCGAGGGCACCTATCCCCTGCCGGAGGCGCAGCTCGACCGGTTCATGCTGGAGGTCATGCTGGATTACCTGCCGGAGGAAGACGAGGTGGCGGTGGTGAAGGCGACCACGGCACTGCCGCCGGACGCGGTACACCCGGTGGTCTCCAAGGAAGAAATCCTCGCCTACCAGCGGGTGGTACGCCGGCTGCCCATTGCCGATGCGGTCACGCGCTATGCCGTGAAGCTGGTGCGCTGCACGCGTCCCAGCGAGGGCGGCGCCCCCGACTACGTGAAGCAGTACGTGAGCTACGGCGCGTCGGTGCGCGCGGCGCAGGCCCTGGTCCTCGGGGCCAAGGCCCGCGCGTTGCTGCAGGGGCGCGCCAGTGCCGGATTCGACGATGTGAAGGCGCTGGCCCGTCCCGTGCTGCGGCACCGCGTGCTCGTGAATTTCCAGGCGCAGTCGGAGAAGTTCACCACCGATGCCATGGTGGCGCGCCTGCTCGACTCGGTGTCCGTGCCCCGCTCCTCCCTCTGAGCCCAGCACCGTGCCCGCCGCCCCCGCCGCATTCCTCGACCCTGCGCTGCTCGCGACGATCGCCGATCTCGCGCTGCTCGCGCGCACCGTCGTGGACGGCTTCATGCACGGGCAGCATCGCAGCCTGCGCAAGGGTTCGTCACTGGACTTCGCCGAGCATCGCTCGTATCAGCCCGGCGATGATCTCCGGCGCATCGACTGGCGCGTGTACGGACGCACCGACCGGTTCTACATCAAGGAGTACGACGCGGACACCAACGCCAGTGTGCTCTTTGCCGTGGACACGTCGGGGAGCATGCAGTACGGCAGCGGTGCCGTGACCAAGTTCGCGTACGCCCGCATGCTCGTGGCGAGTCTGGCGTGGCTGTCGCAGGGCCAGGGAGACCGGGTGGGGTTGGCCACCTTCACGCAGGAGCTGGAGGAGGTCATCCCGCCGTCGGTGCGGCATCTCCAGCGCCTCCTGCATACGCTGGCCACCACGACCGCGGGCGGCCCCAGTCAGCTGGTGGCGTCGCTGGCCAAGATCGGCCTGCTGTCGCAACGGGCCGGGATCATCGTGCTGGTGACCGACTGCTATGAGCAGCCGGCGGCCCTTGGTCGCGCCGTGGATGCGCTGCGCATGCACGGCCACGACTGCATCGTCTTCCATGTGGTCGACCCGGCGGAACGCGACCTGCCAGGCGACGACGATACGACCTTCGAGGATGCGGAGAGTGGCGCCCTGCTGCCGCTCAAGCCCCGCGTGCTGCGCGAGCAGTACCAGGCACTGGTCACGGCGCATCATGCGGCGCTGCAGACCCGCCTGGCCGCGGCAGGCGCCGACTACGTGAGGCTCGACACGAGCGAGCCACTCGACCGGGCCCTGCATGCGTACCTCGACGCGCGGCTCTCGCGCGGCCGCGTGCGATGAGCAGACGGCGATGAACTTCCTCGTTCCCGCCTTTCTCGCCGGCCTCGCCTCGCTGGTCGTTCCGCTTGTGCTGCACTTGCGGCACCGTGATCGCGACCGGCCGCAGCGATTCCCGTCGCTCATGTTTCTCGAGCAGATCACCATCCGCACGGAGCAACGGCAGCGGGTCAGCGATTGGCCGCTGCTGCTGCTCCGGCTGCTGCTGCTCACGCTGCTCGTCTTCGCGTTCTCGCGCCCGCTCTTCCGCGCGCGGGGCGCCGCAGGGACCGACTCGCGTTCGCGGGCCGTGGTGCTGCTCCTGGACCGGTCGCAGAGCATGGGGTACGAGGGCACCTGGGCCCGTGCACTCGACTCGGTCCGCGCCGTGGTGGGGCGGCTGGACGCCGGTGATCGCATCGCGGTGGTGACCTACGACGACCAGGCGGAAACCCGGCAGCGACTCACCACGGACCGGGCAGCGGTGCTGGCGTCGCTCAACGGGCTGTCGCCGCGCCGTCGCGGCACGCGGCTGGCACCGGCGTTGCGTACGGCGCGCCAGCTGTTGCTCGACGCCCCCTTCGCGGCCGCGGAGATCCTGGTGGTTTCCGACCTGCAGCGGGCCGGGGCGATCGGCGTGGCGGGAGTGGAGCTGCCCGCGGGCGTGATGGTGCGCGGCATCCCCGTGGGGCCGGCATCGTGGGAGAACGCCACGGTACATGCCCTCGACGCACGCCGCGTCGTGCAGGAGGCCCGCACGGTGCTGGCGGTCAAGGCGCGGGTGCGCCGCCATGGCGGCGACGCGCCCGTGGAGCGCACCGTGCACCTCGTGATCAACGGGCGTGATGCCGCCACGCGCACGGTCCAGGTGAGTGCGGGCGGTGAAACGGTGGTGACGTTCGATCCCGTGCCCGCACCGGACGGCGCGGTTGCCGTACAGGTGGCCATGAGCCCCGATGCGCTCGCGGCCGACGACACGCTCGTCGCGGTCGTACCGCGTGATGACGATCTGGTGGTGCAACTGTCGGGTAGTGGCGAAACGCTGTACTTCGAGCGCGCGCTGGGCATTGGCCGCGCGCCGTCGGTGCTGGTGTCGCGCCCCGGCGGGATGCCCGGCGGCACCGCGCGACCGGCCGCGGTGCGCGTCTTCTGGGATATGCTCCCCGATGCCACGCTCACACCGTGGCTGGAGGAGGGCGGAGGCGCGATCGTGGTGGTCGGACGTCGGCTGGCCGAGCGTCGCGGGTCGGTGTCACCGCTCCTCCCGGCCTCGTTGGCCGGCACGGCCGATCGCCTGTCCGACCGCGGGGGAACGCTGCGCGACCTGCGCACGGAACATCCGCTCTTCGCTCCCTTCCGCGAGAATGCCGATGCGCTTGGTGCGGTGCGGATGTTCCGCTATGCCCGACTCGACGCGGAACCGGACGCCGATGTGCTCGCGCGGTTCGATGACGGCCTGCCGGCCATCCTCGAACGGCGGGTCGGCAACGGCCGTCTCCTGCTGCTCGCCCTGCCGCTCGACAACACCGCCGGCGATTTCCCGCTCCAGCCCGCCTACTTGCCGTTCGTGCGACAGCTCGTGCTGCACGCGTCCGGCCGCGATGCTGCGCCACTCTGGCGTGGCACGGGAGACCGGTGGGCGCTCCCCGGCACACTCGCGGCCCCGGTGGTCGAGTCACCAGACGGTACGTTGCTCCGCCCAACGGCCGACTCGCTGGGTGCGGCCGTGCCAGTGGCCGATGCCGGTGTTTATCGCGCGTTTGCCAATCGGGTGGGCGGAGAACCGGCGGCGCTGCTGGCCGTGAATGTGCCGACATCGGAATCGGTGCTCACGCCCATGGACTCGGCCGAACTCCTGCTTGGTGTGCAGGCGGGCGGTGCCACCGCAGCCTCGGACAGCGCGGCGCAACGCAGCGCCGGTCCGCAGACCGACCAGGAACTGGAGCGGCGGCAGTCACCCTGGCGCGTGCTGCTGCTGCTGGCCCTGCTGGCCTTGACGCTTGAAACGGTGCTGGCCACGCGCGGCCGGCGCGGCACGGCGCGACGGGTGGTCGCGCAGCCGTCGACACGCTCAGGTGCGGAGCGCACCACGTGATTGCCCAGCCAACGCACGCCGCGACACCCATTCCGGAGCAGCCCCTATGAGTCCCGACCGGCAGTTGCTCGTGACACTCCACGCGCTGCGGAGGCAGTGGCGCCTGCGTGTGCTGTGCGAATCGCTGGTGTGGCTCGCGGTCGCCACGCTTCTTGCCGTGGTGTCGGCATGGGGGCTGCTGCGGCTCTTTGCCGGCAATGAGACGGGACCGGCCATTGCGCGCGCGGTGGGCTACCTGCTGATCGCGGTCGCGCTGGTGCGCGGCCTGATCGTGCCGTTGCTGCGGCGCGCGTCGGATGAACGATTCGCACTGTACGTCGAAGAGCGCGAGCCGTCGTTGCGCCAGGCCCTGCTGGCCGCCGTACAGGAAGCGCAGCTCCCCGAAGCGCAGCGTCCGTCGCCCACGCTGTCGGCGCGCGTGATGCAGCGGGCCGTGGCAGCGATTCGTCCACTCGAGTCCCGCATGGCGCTCGAGCGTCCGCGCATCGTGCGCGCCATGCAGTCCTTCGGCGGTATCGTTGCCGTCGCGGCGGCGCTGCTCTGGCTGGGGCCGCAGGCGGTGCGGGATGGCGCCCGCGTGCTCTTCGTCCCCTTTGGTACGGCGCAGGCGGCCGTGCCGGTGCGCATGCTGGCCATTACCCCCGGCAACGTGAGTGTGCCGCGCGGCGGCGCCATCGAGGTGGAAGCGGGGCTGGTGGGATTCGCGGCCTCGAGCGCCGAACTCGTGTTCCGCAGCGATAGTGCGGGCAACGACACCGGTGCCTGGCAACGCCTGCCCATGGCGTCCGACGCCGACTCGGCGCGGTTCCGGTCGCGCCTGTTCGATATCGTACAGCGCACCGAGTACTACGTGGAGTCGGCCGACGTGCGATCGGCGGTCTTTACGCTGACCGTGAACGACCTGCCGGCCGTGTCGCGTGTGTCGCTCGACCTGCGCTTTCCGGCATACAGCGGGCTGCCGCCGGAGAAGATCGAGGACACCGGCGATGTCGCGGCGGTGGTGGGCACGACCGTTACCGTTCGCGCGCGCGTCACCCGCACGGTGGGTGGCGGCACGTTGCGCTTCGATGATGGACGGACGGTGGCGATGACGCGTGAAGGCGACAGCACCCTCGTGGGCGCGTTCACGGTACGCCGGAGTGGCTTCTATCACGTGGACCTCACCACGACCGACGGCACGACCGTGGCCGGCGCCGTGGAGTATGTCGTGGATGCGATCCCCGATCGCGCCCCCGTGGTGCGCATCGAGGAGCCGGGGCGCGACACCAAGGTCCTGAACACGGATGAGGTCACGATTGCCCTGCAGGCGACCGATGACCTGGGTGTGACCGCATTGGAACTTCGCTACCGCGTGAACGGCGGCGAGGAACGGCGTGTGCAGGTGACCGGGGGAACACGGCGCCCGCGGGATGCGCGTGGCGCCCACACGCTGTTCCTCGAGGAGCTCGCGCTGCAGCCTGGCGATCTGGTGGCGTACCACGCGGTGGCCCGGGACGGCGCCGGGCTGGTGGGGAGCAGCGATGTGTACTTCCTGGAGGTGCGTCCCTTCGGCAAGGACTACCGACAGTCGGACCAGCGCGCGCAGTCACCGCAGCCAGGCGGTGCCGGACAGCCCCAGGGCGATTCACCCGATGGATTCGTGGCGCGCCAGCGGGACGTGGTGGCCGGCACCTTCAACTGGCTGCGCGACAGCGCGAGCACCACTGACAAGGTGCGCCGCGAGAACATGACGACGCTGGCCATTGCCGAAGGGCGCTTGCGCGAGGATGTGGAGCAGCTGGTGAAGCGCCTGGCCGAGCGCGGCGTGGCCGCGCAGGACACGACCTTCGCGAAGATTCGCGGGGAACTGCAGCAGGCCGCGGTGGAACTCAAGGCCGCCGAGGAGCAGCTCGGGCGTGTGCGCGGCAATGGCGCGCTGCCGCCGGAGCAGCGCGCGCTGCAGCGCCTGCAACGCGCTGAGGCGCTCTATCGCGATGTGCAGGTCCAGATGGGGGGCGGCGGCGGGGGGGGTGGCGGCGGCGGCGGTGGACAGCAGCGTGCCGAAGATCTGGCCGACCTCTTCGAACTGGAGAACGACAAGCAGCGCAATCAGTACGAAACCATGCTGCAGCAGCGCGCGGCGGATCCGTCGCAGCCTCAGGTCGACGAGACCCTCGAGAAGCTGCGACAGCTCGCCAGCCGCCAGCAACAGGAGAACGAGCGGTTGCAGCGCATGGCCGAGGCGATGCGGCAGCGGTTGGCGGACGCGGGTGGTGCGGCCGGCGGTGCCAGTGGCGGCTCCGCCAGCGGAGGCGCGCGACCGGGCGGCGCGAACGGCAACAGCAGCCAAAGCGGCGCACAGCGGGAGCTGGCGCGACAGGCGGAGGAGGAAGCACGCCGTCTTGAGCGGCTGGCGCGCGAGCAGAGCAATCCGGAGCTGCAGCGTGCGGCCGAACAGTTGCAGCAGGCGGCCGACAACATGCGTCGTGCCGCCACCGGATCGGCGGCGCAGGGCAATGCCGCTCTCGAGGAGCTCAATCGCGCGGCGCGCAATCTGGAGGGGGCTCGGGCCTCGAGTACCTCACGCGGCGTGCAGCAGTTGGCCGACCAGGCGCGCCGGCTGGAGGAGGAGCAGCAGCAGATCCAGGAAGCGGTTCAGGGGTTGCCCGAGGCCTCACCCAGTGAGCGCGGGCAGCGCCTGCAGCAACTGTCGCAGCAGAAGGACCGGCTGGCGGACGAGGTCCGTCGCCTCGAGAGCGAGGCCGATCGCCTGTCACGATCGGCGCGTCGGGATCAGCCCAAGGCTGCCGGTCAGTTGAGCGGGGCGGCCGATGCCATTCGTGATACGCGACTGGCCGACAAGATCGAGTTTTCCAAGCAGGTCGCGCGCAGCGGCAGCGGCGAGTACGCGGGCGCGTTCGAGAATCAGATTGGCGAGAACATTCGCGATGTGGCGGAGCGGCTTCGCGCCGCGCGTGGCGCGCTGCAGGGCGAGAGCGCGGCGCGTGGGCAGGAGCGCACGCTCGAGCGAACGCGCGAGCTCGTGGCGGGCATGGAATCGCTGCGTGACCGGGTGGCAGATCGGGCACAGGGCCGACCGGGGCAGCAGGGACAGCAGGGGCAGCAGGGACAGCAGGGGCAGCAGGGGCAGCAGGGGCAACAGGGGCAACAGGGGCAGCAGGGGCAGCAGGGGCAGCAGGGGCAGCAAGGCGGGAACCGTGGTGGCGCAGCGCAGGGCGCCGCGCGCGGCGGTGGTATGCCGGGCGACGAGCCGGGACAGGGTGGAATGGCTGCAGGCGCGCCGCGCAGTGGTGGCGGGATACCGCGCGGAGAGGCCACGCAGTTCGCGCGCGAGTTCCGCCTGCGCCGTCAGGCCGCCGAGGAGGTGCGGCGCGAGGCGGCAGCGCAGGGGGTGAACACACAGGATCTCGACCGCGCAATCCAGGCGATGCGAGAACTGGAGAACACCGGGGCGTTCGGGGACCCGCAGGGGCTCGAGCAGCTGCAGACGGCGCTGCTCGACCGGCTCAAGGACTTCGAGTTCACGCTGTATCGCACCGCCGCGGGAAGCGCCGACGGGCGCCCGGCTGTTGGGGCGCGAGCCACGGCGCCAGCGGAATACCGGCAGATGGTGGAGGAATACTACCGGGCGCTGGCGGGAGGGAAGCGGAAGCGGTAGGGGAGGGACTGGCGGGGACTGGCGGGGACTGGCGGGGACTGGCGGGGACTGGCGGGGACTGGCGGGGACTGGCGGGAACAGCGTCATGGGAAGGGCGTCACGTGGGACGGCGTCATGGAAGACGGCCGGACCGGTAACGGCGGGTTACGGCGGGGTACGGCGGGTTACGGCGGGGTACGGCGGGTTACGGCGGGGACCGTCGCATGTGCTCACGATGGTGAGCATGCGCCTCTTCCTCATCCAGTGTGCGGAGAAAGCGGGTGAGCATCTTGCACACGAGCACGCGCTTGTTCTCGCAGCGCCAGTACTCCGACTCGGCAATGGCACCGGCGTGGCGCGCGACGCGCAGATGCACGCCCACCTCGTCGGCCGAACCGCGCGCAATACGCAGGTGATTGGCGAACTGGGCGCGAGTGCCACGCGCCCCTTCGGCGATGTTGGCCGGCACCGAGTCGACGGCACGAAGCAGTTGCGCCCGGAGGCGCGGCGCCCGCGTGAAGTCGTGACGGTCGATGCGCTGGTGTACGGCGTCGGCAAAGTACAGCGCCGCTTCCAGCACCCTGAGGTTTCGTGGATCGCTCATGCACCACGATAGCCCCGCCCTTCCCGGCCGGTGTCATCCATCCTACGCGCGCATCATCACCACAACGCAGGCCGTCTTCCGTGGCTCCCCGCCGTCACCGGTCCGGCCGTCATCCATGACGCCGTCCCACCTGACGCCGTCTCACCTGACGCCGTCTCACATGACGCCGTCCCACCTGACGCCGTCCACCTGACGCCGTCTCACTTGACGCCGTCTCACTTGACGCCGTCTCACTTGACGCCGTCTCACATGACGCCGTCTCACCTGACGCCGTCTCACTTGACGCCGTCTCACATGACGCCGTCTCACATGACGCCGTCTCACATGACGCCGTCTCACATGACGCCGTCTCACATGACGCTGTCCCCCGCTGTCCCCCGCCGTTACCCTTCGCTTTCCGCCCACAGCTTCCGCGTCACACCAAGCAGCACACTGCCGCTGACCACGAACAGGGCCGTCAGCAGCCACGCGTCGGTCAGGCGCGACGGGTCGCCGGGTGCGTACAGGAAGTTGCCGATCGCGAACAGCGACGACCAGATCACGAGGCAGCCGGCAATCCATCCCAGCAGTGAGGCCCCGATGGCGTTCTCGCGCATCACTTCGGCGTCGGAGACCCCGGCGGCGGCGCGCTGCGCCGTCCACCCCGGGCCGGCCGGTTTCACCTTGCGTACGAACGCCAGCAGAGTGGATTGATCGGTTTGCGGCCCCACGTAGGCCGTCACGAGCCACGCCAGCGTGGTCACGCCCACCTGCACCAGCGTGATGGTGGCGAAATCCGCGTCGGGCAGCAACCGCGGCACCGCCAACGACGTTACGAGCGACATCACCATGGCCACGATCTCACACCACGCGGACACGCGCCACCAGAACCAGCGCGCGATGTACAGCAGGCCGGTGCCGGCGCCAATGGAGAGCAGCACCTGGAACGCCTGCTGCGCGCTGCTCATGGTGAGGCTCAGCAGCGCCGCCACCACGTACAGCAGCACGGTGCTCGCACGCCCCGCCTGTACGTAGTGCGCATCGGGCGCGTCGCGACGCACGAAGCGGCGGTAGAAGTCATGCACGAGGTAGGACGATCCCCAGTTGAGGTGCGTGAGGATCGTCGACGAGTTGGCCGCAATGAGCCCACCGATCATGAGCCCGACGAAGCCGACGGGGAGAAACTTCAGCATTGCCGGGAACGCCGAATCGTGGCCGATGAGGGCCGGATCGGCCGCCGGAAACGCCGCCTTGATGGACGCCAGATCGGGGTAGACGATGATCGAGCAGAGCGCAGTGATGATCCACGGCCAGGGCCGCAGCACGTAGTGGGCGATGTTGAAGAACAGGGTGCCGCCCAGCGAATCCTTCTCCGACTTCGACGCGAGCATGCGCTGCGCGATGTAGGACCCGCCCCCCGGCTCGGCCCCCGGATACCAGTTGGCCCACCAGCTCACCGCGATCGGCAGAATGAAGATCATGAGCGCGAGCTCGGACATGCTGAAGTTCGGCATCATGTCGAGGATGGGCTGTCCGAGCCCATCCTTCACCGACATCACCGGCTGGGCATCGCCGCTCCCCTGCACCACCTGCTGTGGCGCCAGTCGCTCGATCAGCAGGCGCAGCCCCAGCCAGCCACTCTCGCTGTTGCCGAGGCGACGGGCCACCTCCACGAGCGAGAACCACGCGGCCGCGAAGACGGCTGTCATCTTGATGAAAAACTGGATCATGTCGATGACGAGCACCCCCCAGAGGCCGGAGTGCGCCGCGAAGACCACGTTGAGCAGGCCGGTGAGCAGAATCGTCTGCCACGGCGCGAGCCCGAAGAGGATGTTCGCGATCTTGCATGCCGCCAGCGTCACCATCCCCATGATGAAGCAGTTGAAGAAGAGTCCCAGGTACACGGCCCGGAAGCCGCGCACCAGGGACGCCTCCCGACCGGAGTAGCGGAGCTCGTAAAACTCGAGGTCGGTGAGCACTCCCGAGCGCCGCCACAGCCGCGCGAAGAAAAACACGGTGGCGATGCCGGTGAGCACGAAGGCCCACCACTGCCAGTTCCCCGCCACCCCGTAACGTCGGACCTGCTCCGTGACCCAGTTGGGGGTATCCGACGAAAAGGTCGTCGCGACCATGGACAGACCCGCGAGCCACCACGGCACCGACCGACCGGACGCGAAGAACTCGGTGGTACTGCTCCCCGAGCGCTTGGCCAGGAAGAGCGCCGGGACGAAGCAGACGAGGATGGACAGCAGGACGATGACCCAATCGATCCAGGAGATGGTCATGACCGGGTCAGCGGGAGGGAGGAACAGGCACGGGCTGGCTCATGGTGCGGGAATGTGGGGGGCCGGCAGCCGGGGAGCAACGCGCCAGGGCGTGCGGGACGAAAACCGTCACCGCCGTGGCCGGAACGGGCGGAGGCGATGCGTCACACCCCGGAGGTGACGATCTTGCGCTTCCCCATTCAGGGTATGCCCACAGTCACGTGCGCCGAAACCGAGTACGTGGGTGACGACCACCGCCCGATTGGGCGCATTTTGTTGTCCTGGTCGCGTATCCGAGTGCCAACATCCCGGAGCCGTGGATACGCGGTTGGCCGTCGCTCGTTGACGGCCACCTTGACGGGACGTTTCAGTGCACGTTCCCTCGCGGTGCGCTCCCGCATACGTCTGCCTCAGTGCGGGCCGCTGCTGCCGGCCGAGGGGCGCACCGCCCCACGCAGTACATCGAGGCGCAGTTCCACCCAGCCGCGGACCTGGACATACTGCACTCGTACCTGATGACGCCCGCCCGAGATGCGCGCATAGGCCGGCGCCGTTTCGTGGGGCGCGAAGTGATCGATGACCAGCCGGTCGTCCACCCACACCCGGACCGCGTCGTCGCTCAGGGTGCGCAACGTCCAGGCGCCGGGCGGCAACGCCAGCGTCGAGGTTGCCTCCATGGCGAAGTGGGTGGTTGGCATGGCGGGGTCGGCCGGGCGTGACCAGATCCAGTCGAGCCGCGGTGCCACGCGCTGGAGCAACGGGGCCGAACGCAACAGCGAGTCGAAGGCGGCCGGGTGGCGGAACGGATCGGTACGGTCGTCGTAGCGGAAGACGCGTTGCACCCAGTGCTGCGTCGGCTCGATGCGCTCGTACGCAAACCGGACGGGCACCCCGGCGCGCGTTGCCACGCCCCGCGGTGACCAGGTTGCCGCGCCCACGAATTCCAGTTCCACGCGCCAGTCGCCCGTGGCATCGCGATGCGGTACGACCTGCACCGTATCCCCGGTACGGCCGCGGGCCGGAGTGATGGACTGGACGTTGCGCAACGAGGCCACGCGCCAGCGTCCCGACGGTCCGAGAACCCGCAGCCGGAGTGGCACAGCGCGCGTGCTGTCGAGCGGCCACAGCTTCGGGGAGCGCCAGTCGTACGGCCCCCACTCGTCCACCACGATCGCGTCGCGCCCGCGTGACGCCTCCGCACGCTCCGGCCAACGGCGCGGCGCCTCCGGAATGTCCGGAAGCCGCCACCACGCCGTGGTGGGGATGATGCGGGCCGGATCACAAGGACCTGACAGGGAGTCGCTCTGCACGTTGCGACTCGAGTCGCTCACGTGCGAATTGGCGATCTGCCAGCGCGTGCCCACACGGACGAAGCGATTCTCCACCACGCGCCAGTCGCGGCTGCGCGTGTCGCGGTGGCGCGGGTAGCCCCACGCGCCGGGTTCAACTGAGTCGGCCCATATGCGGAGGGCCAGCGTATCGCCAATGAAGTGGTTGCCCCCCACGAGATTGCCCTGGCCGTGTTCGACCGCCACGCCGATACGGTTGTCACCGAAGCAGTTGCCCACGACGCGCGTGTCGTAGCTGTAGCCGCCCCACAATCCGTGCGTGCTGCCCACCACGCGATTGCCGATGAACTGGTTGCGGCTGAACGTGGCTTCCATCCCATTGGTGGGCGCGAAGCTGAAGTCGTTCATCAGAAACAGGTTGTCGTTCGAGCCGCCCTGCCCGGTATCCATGGTGTGCTGGCCTGCCCACAAGAAGAGGCCATCGCCACTGTGTGTCATGCTGTTGTAGGCCACGATGTTGTGCGTGCACTGCTCGAACATCAGCAGCGCCGCCGAGTCCTGCCCACGCTGGAAGAAACCGTGTGAGGAGCCGCGGACGTTGTAGTCGGCCCGGTTCCCGACGATGCGGTGCCAACTGGCGCGGTAGAGGCCAATGCCGAGCCCCGAGTTGAACGAGAAGTCGTTGCGCCGGATGTCGAGGGAGTCGCTGTGCGAAAGCAACAGGCCGTTCATCGACTGGCGCACGGTGTTCCCGATGATCCGTCCCCCGATGACACCGCGCAGGTACACGCCGGCCCCGAAGCGCAACCACTCGTCCTGCTCGTTCCGGTGAAACGACAGCCAGTCGTTGAGGCTTTCGTGCTCCACGATGCTGAACAGGCGCGGCTTCCAGCCGTACGACAGGTCGTTGTGCTCGAGCAGGAGCCCGCGCACGTTGCGGGCGAGAATGCCTACGCGGTAACCACGGGCCGTGAGCCCATGCACCCGCACGTTGCGCCCCCCGTCGATGCGCACCGCGGTACCACGCGCGGCGTCGGGCGCGCTGTCGGGCGGCAGGCCAACGAAGGTCACGCCACGCAGATCGACGGTGATGTCGTTGCCACGTACGGTGAGCAGCGCGGAGTCGGGTGACGCCCGGCCGCTCCAGTGGTAGGTCCCGGGAGCCACCCGCACCGACCGGGTGATGAGCATCCCCGGCACGGGGCGCACCATGGGCAACGGCTGCGCCCGAACGGGCAGCGCCGGGAGCCACGACAGCAGCAGCGCCGTGATCAGCGCGTGCATGCGGGTATGCGTGCGGGTATGCATGCGGGTATGCATGCGGGTATCCCGTACCCAGGCAATGGAGCTCCACAGCGCCCCGGCGCGGGTCAGAGCCATCGACGGACGCGACGACAGTACGCGGCGTACTCGTCGGGAAAGGCCGCATGGAGGTGCCGCTCCTCCCGCACGATCACCCGCACGTACAGCAGCCGCAACACCACGGGCAGCAGCACCAGGGCCCCGAGCGAGTGCAACAGCAGCGCTGCACCCACATAGAACGCGGTCATCCCCACGTACATGGGGTTGCGCGTCCAGGCGTAGACCCCGTGTTGCACGATCACCGTGGCCGGGCGATTGGGGTAGACGGCGGTGCGGGCGCGCCGGAACGTGATGATGCCGGCATACACGATGGCCAGCCCCACGACGACCAGCGCGATCCCGGCGATCTGCGTAGCCGCATATGCGGGCCCCACCGACGGCACGCGCCCGTAGCGATCGAGCACCACCCCCACCCCGAGCCCCGCCACGAAGAGCAGCGGGGGTGGGAATCTCACGTCGGGGCCGCGGTCCTGATCCATGCCCGCAAGCTACCGCACCGGCGTGACGTCGGCAGCAGACCGCTCAGTCGCCGGGGAGCATGGCCCAGAGCGCGGTGCGCCCCACATTGCAGTGAACGGCCCGCGAGAGGGGTGTGAGCGCTCCCCAACCAAGCCAGAGCGCGTGACGCGCGAGATGATGCGCGTGTACGGGACGCAGTCCGCCCGTCTCGGCGCGCGACAGGCGCTGCAGCCGATTGGCCCGGGCCGGTACGGGGTGGAAGATGCGCTCGATGGTGGGGGAGCGGGTGGGTTCGTCATCCTGCCACCGGTCGAGCCGCTCGATGCTCGATTGTACCGCCGCAGCGCCGACCTTGGCTGCCGCGGCCTGATCGGCGGCGTAGACCGCGGCCCGGGAGGGCGTGGGGAGCAGCAGGACTCCGACAAAGGCCCAGAGGGTCATCCCGGCCATGAGCGTAACCAGCCCCTCCGCGGTGGCGGGCGTACTGTCGGCGAGCTGCTGTACGAGTACGAACCCCAGCGTGTTCCATCCGATCGCACCCAGTACCCCGCGCACATGCGCGCCGCTTGCGGCAACCGCCTGCCGACGCGCCAGCTGTGCCGCCAACGCCTCCACGGGCAGCAGTTCCCAGCGACGGGGAACGACCAGCGTGCGTGGCAGGATCCCACTCCACCCGCCCACGAATCCCTCGTCGGACGTGTCCACCACCTGCAGCCGTCGCGCGTCGATCCCCGACATCTCGGCCGCCTGGGCAAACACCGGTGGGGCGACGTGCGCGCGCAGCGGGGCGATGAGGCGGGCCAATGGGCCACGCAGCTGGGCAAGCAGGAGCTGGATTCCCACGAACACGCCAACAGTCGCGAGCGGCCCGGCCGACCGCGCCGTCGTCATGAGCGCGCCCGCAGTGAGCATCCACACGACCCATTGTACGGCCACGCCGCGCATCCAGAGTGTCAGCCAGAACGGCGCATGGTCCTTGCGGCGTACCACCAACGCCCCGCCCAGCAGGTCGAAGAGGAAGAACAGGGCCTGCACCATCGCGAAGAAGATGCCGACGCCGAAGAGCGCACGCCCCACCGATAGCCCCTCAGTGGTGGCGAAGCCGGCCTGCGGGATATCGAAGACGAGCAGGCACGTGGCGGCCAGCACCGCGGTGCCAACCCCCGAGATGCCAAGGTAGAGACGGGAACGGGCGTAGCTGAGTGGGCCGAACCCCTCTCCCCGGGAAAGCGAAGGTGATGTCATGAAGGGGTAACGCGATGGTGCCAACCAATGGTTTCGGCCGCGGACCCTCTCGCGTTCCGCGCGCCCGCGCGTAGCGTACAGGCATGGACCGCCGCCTCTTCGTCTCCGATCTTGCGCGCTACGCCGCGCTCTGCGCCGTCGTCCCCAACGTTTGGCGCGTCACCTCCCGTCCCCGGTTTGCCGACGATCCGTTCGCCCTCGGGGTGGCCTCCGGCGACCCGACCCCCACCGGTGGCGTCCTGTGGACTCGGCTGGCCCCCCGTCCCTTCGAACCGGATGGCGGCATGGAGGGGACACGGGTCACCGTGGACTGGGAGGTGGCTGACGATGACGGGTTCACGAAGGTCGTGCAGAAGGGGCGCGCCACGGCGGCGCCCGAACTCTCCTTCAGCGTCCATATCGACGTCACGGGGCTGCTCCCCGACCGCTGGTACTTCTACCGCTTTCGCTCCGGCGACGCGGTGAGCCAGGTGGGGCGCTTGCGGACCACGCCCACCGATGGCGCCGTGACGCCGCTCGCATTTGCCTTTGCGAGCTGTCAGAACTGGGAGCAGGGGCTCTTCACGGCCTACGAACACATGGCGAACGAAGAGCTCGATCTGGTGGCGCACCTGGGTGATTACATCTACGAGTACGCTGGCAACCCGCGCGGTGTGCGCATGCACCACGGGCTCGAGATTCGCACGCTTGACGACTATCGGCGGCGGTATGCGCAGTACAAGTCCGATCCCCTGCTGCAGGCGGCCCACCGTCGTTGCCCCTGGGTGGTGACGTGGGATGATCACGAGGTGGACAACAACTACGCGGGGCTCGCCGGCGAGAACAACATGGAGAGCACCGAGCAGATGCGGGCCCGGCGTGCTGCCGCCTACCAGGCGTGGTGGGAACACCAGCCCGTGCGCGTGCCTCGGGTGCAATCGTGGGCCGATCTCTCCATCACCCGCACGATCAACTGGGGCGCCCTCGCCCGGTTCTGGGTGCTGGATACCCGCCAGTACCGGGATGATCAGGCGTGTGGCGATGGCACGAAGCCCTTCTGTGACGAGGCACGTGACCCGCGCCGCGGGCTCCTGGGCGCGGCGCAGGAATCGTGGCTGCTGGATGGGCTCGGCCGCTCGCGGTCACGCTGGCAGGTGCTCGCGCAGCAGGTGATGATGGGGCCGTACGATGCGGCCGAAGGCGACGAGGTGCGCACCAGCATGGATCAGTGGAGTGGCTATCCGGCCGCCCGCGACCGCCTGCTCGGCGAGATCGCCAAGCGGGCGCCCAATCGCACGGTGGCGATCACCGGCGACATTCACAGCAACTGGGTGAACGAGCTGCGCAGCGATTTCTCGCGACCCGACCGGCCGGTGGTGGCCGCTGAATTCGTGGGCACCAGTATTGCCTCGGGAGGGAACGGCGGCCCGGTCCCCCCGGCACGACTCGCCGACATGAAGCGGGAGAATCCCCACCTCAAGTGGTTCGAGAATCGCCGTGGCTACGTGACGTGCACCGTGAACAGCGACACGTGGCGCGCCGACTATCGCAGCGTGCCGTTCGTGGACAAACCCGGCGCGCCCATCGCGACGGCATCGAGCTGGCGCCTCGAGCATGGCCGCGCCGGCATCACGGCGCTGTAGCGCGAAACGCGGCCACGCTACGACCTGGGGGCAGGCGCCTCGCCGGTCATCAGCATCTGTGAGAACTCGCGCGTGGGCATGCGCCCGCCCCCGCGCAGCTGCGCGATGACCTCATCGGCGCGATCATCGTCGCACCCTGCCGAACGCAGGGCGTGGTACGCCATGCCGAAGGCGAGCTCCCGTTCGCCCATGAGCGCCTTGCCTACCCCCAGCTGTTCGAAGAACTCCTGTTCGGTATCGGCGTGTGTGCGCACGATGATGTCGATGTCGGGATTGCGCACACGAGCCAGCTCGATGATGCGCCGGGCATGGTACGGATCGGGGCTCGCCACCACCAGCAGCCTCGCGTACTCCGGGCGCGCATGCTCGAGGATGCCGGGGCGCGTGGCGTCGCCGTACACCGCCGCCACGCCGAGTGTGCGCATGGCCTCCGCCACGCGCCGGTCCTGTTCGATGGCCACGAACGGCACTCCCACGCGCTGAAAGGCCTCGCCGATGGTGCGACCCACGCGGCCATAGCCGATCACGATGACATGATTGACCGGGGTGGCCATGAACAGGTCCGTGGCTACCATGCGCGGCGCCTTGTGGCGCTCCACCCTGTCGAGCAACGCGGGATGTCGGGACACGACGGTGATGAGCTGCTCCGCGGCCCAGGAGAGCAGCGGGTTGAGCACGATCGACACGAGCGCTGCCGCGAGGATGAGGCTGCGCCCCTCTTCGGCGAGTACGCCGAGCGACACGCCGAGGGCGGCCATGATGAACGAGAACTCGCCGATCTGTCCGAAGGCGGCCCCGATGCGCACCGCCGAGGCGAACGGGTGGCGCAGCAGGATCATGAGCACGGTCGACCAGATGGCATTGCCAACGAGAATCACCCCCAGCACCGCCAGCAGCTTGCCCGGGGCGTTCAGCAGAATGCCCGGATCAAGGAGCATGCCCGTGGACACGAAGAAGATGACGGCGAAGGCATCCTGCATGGGCAAGGCGTCGGCGCCGGCGCGATAGCTGAGGTCCGATTCGCTGATCACGACGCCGGCCACGAAAGCGCCCAGCGCGAAGGAAACACCGAAAAGCGCCGCCGCGCCCATGGCCACGCCCAGCGACACGGCGAGCACGGCAAGGGTGAAGAGCTCACGGGAGCCGGTTCGGGCGACATGCGTCAGCAGCCACGGCACGGCGCGGCGCCCCACCAAACCCATGAGGGCAATGAAGGCCACCACCTTTACGACGGTGAGCGCCACGACCTCCGCAATGTCACCTGCCGTTCCGGCGCTGCCGTCACCGCTGATGGCCCCCAGGATGGCAGGCAGCAGCACCAGCGCGAACACGACGCCGAGATCCTCCACGATGAGCCAGCCCACGGCCACGCGGCCGTCGACCGAGTCGAGCATCCCGCGATCCTCGAGGACCCGCAACACCACCACCGTACTCGCCACGAAAAGCGAGAGCCCGAAGACCACGGCTGCTCCCGCCGTCCACCCCCACCACAGGGCAAGGCCGGTCCCCAACGCGAAGGAGACCGCCATCTGCAAGGTGGCGCCCGGCACCACGATGGCCTGCACCCGCTTGAGATCGCCCGGGGAGAAGTGCAGCCCCACCCCGAACATCAGGAGGATCACCCCGATCTCCGCCAGCTGGCCGGCGAGCGCCACGTCGGCAACGAAGCCCGGCGAGTGCGGACCCAGAGCAATGCCCGCCAGGAGATACCCGACCAGCGGCGGCAGCTTGAGCTTCGCGGCCACGAAGCCGAAGAGAAACGCCACGCCGAATGCGCCGGCGAGCGTTACCAGGAGAGCCGTCTCGGGATGCATGCCGCAAACTACTGTGGTCTGCTCCCCGGCCACACCTCGCCGCGGTCAGCGGAAGGCGAAGGCCGCCATGAGGACGATGTTGGCCACGAGCAGGATGAGCGCCGTTGGCCATTGCGCCCGGATGACGCCGTACCGATCGCGCAGTTCAAGCAGGGCGGCTGGCACGATGTTGTAGTTCGCGGCCATCGGCGTCATGAGCGTGCCGCAAAACCCGGAGAGCATCCCCACCGCGGTCACGATGACCACGTCGCCGCCGAACTGCTGGACCACCAGCGGCAGGCCGATTCCTGCGGTCATGACCGGGAATGCCGCGAAGGCATTGCCCATGATCATGGTGAAGAGCGCCATCCCCAGCGCGTAGGCGACTACGGCCGCCACTGGCGATCCCAGCGGCAGGTACGTGGTAGCGAGCGTGCTGACGACCTTGCCCACGCCGGCCGTGGCAAAGAGCGCCCCGAGGGCGGCCAGCGACTGCGGGAGCACGGCGGCCCAGCCCACGCTGTCCATGAGACGCCGCGCCTCCACGATTGGCGCACCGACGGGTGGGCGCAGCATGATCATCGCCACGAGCAGCCCCAGTACCGTGGCACTGCCGAGGGCGATTTGCGTGACCTGCTTCGGGTCGACCACCGGCATGCCGCCGACCTGCCAGTCCTTGAGCAGCAGGGTGCCGGCGAAGGTGGCGAATGGTACGACGAGCACCGGCACGAACAGGCGATTGCCGTGGCGCGCCGCCGACGCCATGCGCGCGGCGACCGCTGACGTCTGGCGGGTCCCCTGCCCGAGGCCGGCTGCCGCCGTGGCCACCATGATGAGCACGAGGATCCCGTTGGCGAGATCACCCACATGCGAGCCGACGAGGAACAGCAGGGCATACGTGCCCCAGAAGAGCGTGGTGCGCCACCGTCTGGGGTTGCTGTCGTCGCGCGCATTGACGAGCGCGATGCCGCCGGTCAGCCCCCCCATGAGCAGGTAGACGGCCTCGAGCGTGATCATGGTGCGTCCTCCTGCCGCCGCGCCACCGCGGCATCGCGCGCGATCTGTCGGTCCAGCAGCAGGAGCCGCGCGCCGTGCACCACGAAAGCGATGATCGCGGTAGGGATGGCCCATCGCGCAAGCTGCAACGGCTCGACCACGATGCCGTTCTGTTCGAGAAACCCGCGGATGAGCAGGATGGAGCCGATGGCCACGAACACGTCTTCCCCGAAGAACAGCCCCACGTTGTCGGCGCCGGCCGCCATGGCCCGGATGCGTTCCCGCGTGGACGCGGGGAGCGATGGGTGGGTGTGGTCGGCGGCGCCTTCCGCCATGGGGGCCACCAGCGGGCGCACCATCTGGGCATGTCCCCCCAGGGATACCAACCCGAGCGCGGAGGTGATCTGCCGCAGGGCGAGGTAGACGAGCAGCACGCGTCCAGCCGTTGCGGCCCGGATGCGACCGATCACGTCACGGGAGCGCTCCTTGAGTCCCGCGCGTTCGGCAAGACCGATGACTGGCAGGGCCAGCCATACAATGGCGATGTATCGGCTGTCCGCGAAGGCCTTGCCGAAGGCGGCCACCACATCGAGAAACGACTGTCCGCTGGCCATTCCCGTGGCGAGTCCGGCGAGCGTAACCACGAGGAGCGCGTTGAGCCGCAACGCGAAACCGACGATGACGATGAGAATCCCGATCAGCGGAAGCATGGCGCAGACGTTAGCGCACCCGCCAAGGGAGCGCGAGAACGGCGCGACACGTCCGGGATCAGCGCCTGCGGGATCAGCGCCTGCGGGATGAGGTGCCCCCCGCGCCGCGCTACATTATCCGCAGCGGCCACTCGACCGCCCCTTTGCCCCACGGCCCCTCCTCGCATGCTCCGGCGTCCTTCTGCTGCCCTCGTACTCGGCGTGTTGTCGCTGTTCACCACCGCCTGCCTGCCTGGTGGCGGCCGTCGCGCCTATGTGGCCGAGCTCACCCCCGACCCGGCGGTGCGCATCTACGAAAGCAAGTCGGGGCGTTTCGTTTCCTTCAAGCAGTTCGCCGATGTCATCGCCACACGCGACCTGGTGTTCTTCGGCGAGCAGCACGACGACCCCACGACACATGCCGCCGAGCATGCGGTGCTGGCGGCGCTGGGCGAACGGCGTCCGCACGTGGTCGTGACGCTGGAGATGTTCGAGCGCGACGTGCAGCCCTTGCTCGATCAGTATCTCACGGGCACCATCTCGGAGGAAAACTTCCTCGCCGGCGCCCGCCCGTGGGATCGGTACGTCACCGACTATCGCCCGCTGGTGGAGCTCGCACGGGTGCGCGGGTGGCCCGTCGTGGCCGCCAACGTGCCGCGCCGGCTGGCGAGTGCGGTGAGTCGGCGCGGGCTGGCGGTGCTCGATACCATGAATGCCCGCGACCGCGGATTCATGGCCAGGCAGCACGCGTGCCCCAAGGACACGTACTACGACAAGTTTGCCGAAACCATGAAGGGGCACGGCGCCGGCGGCGGGCCACCGACGGCCGCTGACGCCGCCGCCATGGCGCAGATGACCGATCGCTTCTACGAAGCCCAGTGCGTGAAGGACGAAGCCATGGGCGAGGCCATTGCCGACGCCTTCGCCCGTGCGCCCAAGGGATCGGTGATCTTCCATGTCGATGGCGCCTTCCACAGCGACTTCGGGCTTGGCACCGCCGAGCGGGCGCGCCGCCGGGCTCCCAAGGCCAGCAGCATCGTGCTCTCGGCCGTCCCGGTGCCCGACCTGTCGAAAGCGAACGGCGGCGAGCACGCGGCGAAGGCGGACTACGTGCTGTTCACGAGAGCGCCCAAGTAAGGGGAGGGGCGCGCCGTTGGCGCGTGAACGGCGTTAAGGGCGAACGGCGTTACGCGTTGCCACCTAACGGTACAGCGGTAACAGCACCCGCTGACGCCGTGCGGTTGGGTGGCAACCCTTTACGCTGTCCCCACGTAACGCTTCTCGGGCGCGTGAACGGCGTTAAGGGCGAACGGCGTTACGCGTTGCCACCCAACAGCACAGCGTTACTGGTACCCGCCGGCACCCGCTTACGCGGTGCGGTTGGGAGGCAACCCATTACGCTGTTCCCACATAACGCTTTTCGGGCGCGCCCCCCGCGCCCCCCGCGCCCAAAAGGCACCGCCGGCAGCATTTCGGTGCGACGTCTCGATCGGTCCGGCACTAGCGTGTCGCATGACCGATCTCCGGAATCTGAAAGTCCTCGACGCGGCCCTGCTCTTGGTCGACACCGTCCACGCTGCGGCCGCCCACCTCGACGTGCGACGAGTGCCCAGGCTGCGCAATCAATTGCTTCGGGTAACGGATGCCGTACCGGCCAACATTGCCGAAGGGGCCAGGGGCTCCCGGCCCGAGTTCGTGCAATGCTTGCGCATTGCACTCAGGTCGGCAGACGAAGTCGGCGCGCACTTGATGGTCGCACGGCGCGTTCGTGCGCTGCCGCTGGATCAGTTCCGTCGGTGCGAAAGCAAGCGTATCGCCGTCTGCAAGATGCTGCACGGATTGATCCGCACCGTGGAGGAATACCACGCGCGAGACAAGAACAGCGAACGGCGTAAAGGTCGAACATCGTGATGAGTTGCCACCCAACGGCACCGCGTAAGCAGGTGCCGGTAACGCTGTCCGGTTGGGAGGCAACCCTTTACGCTGTCCCCACATAACGCCGTTCCCGCCGGGCGCCCCGCGCCCGGCGCCCCCCCGCCTACCCTTCGTAGCCGCGCTCGAGCAGGAACGCCCGCACCTTCTCCGGGTTCCGCTCCACCTCGATGGACCCGGGGCGCAGGCCGGTGCGAATGAGCATGCCGCGGCCGGCGGCGCTGGCCACGACAAACGCATCGGTCGTGATGCACACCACGTCGGCCGTCTCCGACAGCTGCCCCGGGTGTCCGGAGAAGTGCATGGCGGAGTCTTCGCTCATCCCCTCCACCTTCACGCTGCCCTGCGGTTCACTCCACGTGACGCCGGTGAACAGCACGATGTCGTTGTTGCCGTCGATGAAGTCCTCAACGGGCACACCGAGCACGCCGGCGTTCGGCTCCAGCACGGCCCGGATGCGATAGGCATCGAAGAGCGCTTCCACTTCGGCCGCGTCGAGCCCCACCCGCACCGCCTGCCCGTCGCGGAGCACGACGGTGACTTCGTGCTCGGCGATGGAGATGCCGCGCCACGCCCCACGCAACTTGCGCAGGGCCTCCATGGTTTCGTTCGTGGCCTGAAATCGATACTCGCGCACAACACCTCATGAGGGAATGCGAGGGAAATCTCGCCCATGGGCACGCCGGTTCCCAGAGGCCGATGGGGCCCATGCACGAACGCCGGGCCGACGCCATACGGCGTCGACCCGGCGTTCCGCTCTGTGGTACTCGCCGCGCTTATCGACGGTCGCCTTCGTCCTCGAAGCCGAACGGATTGGCGCCACCGGCCCCGCCCATGTTCTCGATACGCAGGGTGGTCTTCTGAATGGTGTTGCCGATTTGCAGGACCACGCCGTAGTCGCCCGTCGTAGCCGTGCGGCCCCCGCCACCGAAGCCACCGAACCCGCGTCCCTGGGCGGGAAGCGGCAAGCCGATCAGTTCAAAGACCTTGCGCACCGCCGGGTTGCTGGCGGCGTTCTGCAGCTGCTGCGCGCGTTGCTGCAGTTCGGCCAGATTCGGACCGCCGGCAGCGGCACCGCCCGGTCGCGGCGTGGCTTCCGCCGGCCGTGCGCAGAACGGGTCCCACTGCGTGAGCGGACGCTCGCACGGCCCCGCGGCCGCTCGAACCGCGCCGCCACCACCACGGAAGTTCCCGCCGCCCGCCGGCGGGTTGAGCAGCTGCTTGGCAAGGGCAAGGGCCGTGCTGTCGTACTTCGCCGTGGTGAGCGAGTCCAGGACCTGCGGCATGCGCACCGCGCGCAGAATGCTGTCACGCTTCTCGCTGGGGGAGAGCGGTGCACGCGCCGGCGCAGGGCCGGCGATGCCGAAGTTCCAGGTCACCGTATGCAGCCCCACGCTACCGGGGCCGGTGATGGTGGAGATGGTGTCGCCCACCGCGTTGAGCACGCTGATGCGCGCCGGCGAGCCGGCCTGCGTGATGCGGTAGCTGATGTTCGCGCCGTAGGCCGGGTTGGGCGTGGCGAAGAAGCCCTGGGCGTTGCCGTTGCCGCTGGCCCCGCGCAGGGGTTCCTCACCCCACTGGAACGCGGTCCGCGGCGTGAACAGGTGTACCGGCTTCGCCGCCACCGCCTTGGTCATCTGCGAGAGCGGCGCGACGTCCACGATCCAGAATCCGCGACCGTGCGTGGCGGCGATGAGCTCCTTGTCGCGCGGATGCACCTGCAGGTCGTACACCGGCACGCTCGGCAGGCCGGCGGCCAGCTTGAACCAGCTCGCCCCGCGATCGATGGAGGCGTAGACGCTGAGCGACGAGCCCACATAGAGCACGTCGGCGTTGTTCGGATCCTCCCGCACGACGTGCAGGAAGTCGGCGTTGCCATCGGCCGGCAGGTTGTTCACGATGCTGCTGAACGACTTGCCGCCATCCTTCGACATGAACAGATACGGCTTGAAGTCGCCGTTGCGATGATTGTCGAAGGCCACGTACACCACGTTCGGATCGAACGCCGACGCCTCGATGCGCGTGACGTACACCTCGCCGGCATTCGGCAGACCGGCAATGTTCTTGCCGATGTTCTCCCACGTCCCCCCATCGTTGGTGGTGCGCCACACGTTGCCGTCGTCGGTGCCGGCGTACAGCAGCCCCGGCTTGGCCGGGCTCTCCTCGAGCGCCACCACCGTGCCGTAGGTCTCGGCGCCGGTGGCGTCGAGCGTGATGCCGCCGGTGAGCCGCAGCGCGGTGTCGAGCTTGGCGGTGAGCTGCCGCGAGAGATCGGGCGAGATGATCTGCAGGTCGGCGCCGCGCTGCGACGACTTGAGCACGCGGTTGCCGGCGAAGTAGATCACCGCGGCGTTGTGCGGCGAAATGAAGAACGGCGAGTTCCAGTTGTAGCGCAGGCTCAGGTCGGCCGAATCCCGTGCCTGCAGCTTGCGCAGGGCGGCAATGGCCGTGAGCTGCGCCTTGGCAGCCGGCTTGAGCGGATCCCCGCGCACCACGGCGATGCTGTCTTCCCACTCCTTGTACTTCGGCTGCCAGGAGGGCTTCTGGAAGCCGTAGCGCTCCCCCGTCTTGAGGTTGAGACGCGACACGTTGCCGCCCTGCGACTCGCCGTACACGATGTTGGGATCGGTCGGGTCCATCGCGGCGTAGAAGCCGTCACCGCCCGAGATCGTGTACCAGTAGCCCAGCGTCGTCTGGTTCACCCGGCGCCGGCTGGGGCCGCACCACGTGCCGTTGTCCTGCGCGCCGCCGCAGATGTTGTACGGCACCGCATGGTCGAAGGCGACCTCGTAGAACTGCGCGATGGGCAGGTTCTGCGGCTGCAGGAAGTTGCCACCGGCATCGTACGTGATGGCCACGCCGCCGTCGTTCGCGAGGAACCAGCGCTGGGGGTCGTTGGGGTCGATCCAGATGCCGTGATCGTCGACGTGCACGTTCTGCGCGGCATTGCGTGACGTCTTGCCACCGTCTTCCGACAGCTGCAGCTCCGTACTGGAGAAGTACACCCGGTCGGGGTTCTTCGGATCACTGCGCACCTGCGAGTAGTAGAACGGACGCACGTTGATGTTGTTCATCTGCGCCCACGTGACTCCACCATCGGTGCTCTTGTACAACCCGTTGGCCTTCGGGTTGCGCTCTCCCACGATGGGGCCCGTGGCGTTCTGCGCCGCCTCGATCATCATGTACATGACGTCGGGGTTGGCGAGATTGATGTCGAGGCTCATGCGTCCCTTGTAGCCGGCCGGGAACCCGCCCCCCTTCACCTCGGCCCACGTCTCCCCGCCGTCGGTGCTCTTCCACAGGGCCGAGCCGGGCCCGCCGGAGAAGAGGGAATACGGCGTGCGACGCCGCTCCCAGCTCGTGGCGAACACGAGGTTGGGATTCCTCGGGTGAATGGCGACGTCCACGAAGCCCGCCTTGTCGCTGATGAACTTCACCAGTTTCCACGTCTGGCCACCGTCGGTCGTCTTGTAGAGACCACGCTCCGGGTTCGAACGCCACGCCGCCCCGAGGGCGGCCACGAACACGACATTGGGGTTGGTGGGGTGCACCGCAATGCGCCCGATATGCTCCGTCTTCTCGAGTCCCATCGGCTTCCAGGAGATGCCGCCATCGGTGCTCTTGAAGATGCCGCCGCCCGGCTCGATGGAGTTGCGCGAGTTCGGCTCGCCCGTCCCGGCCCAGACCTGCTGGGTATCGGTCGGCGCAATGGCCAGCATCCCCATGGAAATGATGCGCTTGTCGTCGAAGACGGGGCGCCAGGTGATGCCGTTGTTGCTGCTCTTCCAGATGCCACCGCCCGCGGCCGCGACAAACACGGTCTTGGACGGGCTCGGAATGCCCACGACGTCGGAGAGACGACCCATGAAGTTGGCCGGCCCCACCGTGCGCCATCGCAGCCCGGCGGTCGTGGCGGAATCGAGCGCCTGGGCACCGAGCGAGGCGGTCAGCAGCGCGCCCTGCAGCACGAGGCCGCCGGTCACCGCGGCCAGCCGTGGGACGAATCGTGAAAGGGACATGGAAGGGGGGGGAGGAGAATCAGTACGCATTCGCCGTCACGGCCGTGCGACGAGATACGGATGGAAAACGCGCGACGACGGTTGCACGTTTAAGGATATGATACCCACCCTCGGCATTGCCGCCTACGATGCGGCCGGCCCACTGGCCCCGTGGCGCTTCGAGCGTCGCGACCTTGGCGCCCACGACGTACACATCCGGATTCTCTTCTGCGGAATCTGCCACTCCGACCTGCACACCGTGCGTGGCGAGTGGGGACCGTGCGCCTATCCCCAGGTTCCCGGCCACGAAATCGTGGGGCGCGTGGAACAGGTGGGCCCCGCCGTCACGCAGTGGAACGCGGGCGATCTGGTGGGCGTGGGCTGCATGGTGGACAGCTGCCAGCAGTGCCAGCCCTGCGCGGATGGCCTCGAGCAATACTGTGACAACGGCATGACCGGCACCTACGGGAGCATCGAGAAGGAAACCGGACGTCCTACCCAAGGCGGGTATGCCACCGACGTGGTGGTCCACGAGAAGTTCGTGCTGCGCGTCCCCGAGACCCTCGATCCGGCAGCGGTTGCCCCCCTGCTCTGCGCCGGTATCACCACCTGGTCGCCGTTGCGGCAGTGGAAGGTCGGGCCCGGATCGCGCGTGGCCGTGGTGGGGATTGGCGGGCTGGGACACATGGCGGTGAAGCTAGCGCGGGCGCTCGGCGCGCACGTGGTGGTGCTCACGACATCTCCCGGCAAGGCGGAGGATGCCCTCCGGTTGGGGGCCCATGAGGTGGTGCTGTCGCGCGACAAACAGGCCATGAAGGGGCTGCGCAATTCGCTCGACGTCATCATCGACACCGTGGGGACGCCGCACGACCTCGAGGGCGAGATGCAGTTGCTGCGACTCGACGGGACCCTCGTGCTCCTTGGTGGTTCGCCCGAGCCGCATCCGTCGCCGGGAGCGTTTACCTTCATCATGAAGCGCCGCCGCCTCGCCGGTTCGCTGATCGGCGGCATCGCCGAAACGCAGGAAATGCTGGATTTCTGCGGCACTCACGGCATCACCGCCGATATCGAGCTCATTGCGGCCGACGCCGTGAACACGGCGTACGAGCGCATGCTGCGTTCCGACGTGCGTTACCGGTTCGTGATTGACGTGAGCACGATCGCGGCCCCGGCCTAGCCTCCATGTCCCCCGATCCGTTCGGGGGGCCCCTCCCGCCCCCGCCTCGACCCGCCACGACATGACGCTCCCTCATGGTGAGTCGGTCGACCCCGAACGCATTCTCGTCGTCGAAGATGATGACGCACTGCGGGCCGCCGTGGCGCATACCCTGGGGGCGCTCTGCCCCGACGTACGCACCGCCGCCACGCTGGCCGAGGCCTTCCGCGAAACCGCCGAGGCGCAGCCAGACCTGATCGTGCTCGATCTCGGCCTTCCCGACGGAGACGGGACGGCGTTGGTGACCAGGCTGCGCGCCGAGACCGACGTGCCGGTGATCGTGCTTTCGGGGCGCGACACCGAGGAGGCGAAAGTGGCGCTGCTCGACGCCGGCGCGGACGATTTTCTCATCAAGCCGTGCGGGGCGGCCGAGCTGCTGGCACGGGTTCGCGGGCAACTGCGGCGCTCGGCGACCTCACAGGCCGCCCGGTCGTGGGCGCGCGTCCTCGTTGACGGGGTCGAGATCGACCTGGTGTCCCAGCGTGTCGTGCGCAATGGCGTGCCTCAGCGGCTGACGCCGACCGAGTGGGCCCTGCTGCGCGCGCTCGTGCTGCAGGGCGGCCGCCCGGTGTCGCCGAAGCAGCTGTGGGATCTCGTGTGGGATCGGGAATTCGGGGACTATTCCACCCACGTGCGCGTGCACATGACCCACCTGCGGCGCAAGATCGAGCCCAATCCGCAGGTCCCCAGCCTCATCATCACCGAGCCGGGGGTCGGATACCGCTTCAACGGCCCGCGGTGAGCCGGTCGCGCGTCGGGCTGTGGGCGGTGTGGCTGGCGGCGTACGCCGTCACGACGGCACTGCTGTACGTGGCCTCCGGGTTGCCGGATATCCGCGTGGCGCATGCGGTGCTGGCCTACCTCGTTCTGGTGATCATGGCCAGTCGACAGGGAGGGCGCGCGCTCTCCATGACCATGGTGGGGCTGAGCTATCTCGCCGTGAAGTGGTTCTACGTGCCGCCCCGGTTTACGCTGCGCGCTGCCACGCCACTCGACGGCGTGCTGCTCGCGGGGTTCGTGATCACGGGGTGGATGCTCTCCGAACTGTTCGCCAAGCAGCGCGCGGCGACGCGACTCGCCGAGGAGCGCACGCGCGAGGTGGAACGCTTGAGCGCCGAACGGCTCCAGCTCGAACGCGAAGCGTCCACCGCGCGCGTGATGCGTGAGGCCGACCGTCTCAAGAATGCCCTGCTGAGCTCCCTCGCCCACGATCTCCGTTCCCCTGTGTCGACCCTGTCGCTGCTCTCCGACCCGGCGGCCGGATTCACTGCCGACGTGGCGCTGCCACGCGTCCACGAAGAAGCCCAACGGCTGGGCGAGTACATTGCCACCCTGCAGCGCTTCGCGGCGGAAGGGGGTGGCAGTATGCTGGCGCTCGACACGCATGACGCGACCGGGCTGGTCCACACCGCCCTGCGCTCATCGGCCGCGGTACTTGCCGGGCGGCGCGTGGACGTCGTCACCCGGCAGGCGGGCATCGTGGCCCGGTGCGACCTGACGCTCACCATGCAGGTGCTTGGCAACCTGCTGCAGAACGCGGTGCGCTATGCGCCCGACGATGCACCAATCGACGTGACGGTGTCTGCGACGCTGTCCACCGTGGAGCTCACCGTGGCCGACCGCGGCCCCGGTGTCGGCGAGCAGGAGCTGGACCGACTCTTCGTGCCGCTGCAATCGCGCCCTTCCGTCGCGGCCGGTGACGCCGGCGCATCCGGCGGGCGCATGGGCATGGGTCTCGCGATCGCGCGCACCTTTGCCCGGGCCCAACGGGGCGACGTGGTGTATCGCCCACGGGCGGGCGGAGGCGCCGAGTTCATCATGCAGTTGCCGCGCGCCCCCATGGGCTGAGGCCGCTACTTCACGCAGTCGCCCAGCAGCGCCTTCCGTGCCGATTCCGGCGTCCGAATGTCCTGGTAGAATTCGGCGATGTACCCGAGCGCGCTCTTCACCGTCCCGGGCGTCATGAGCTTGCCAATGGTGTCGGCGTACAGCGCCTCGATGGCTGGGCGCTTCGCCCGGAAGGTATCGTACACGGCCGGATACGCCGCCTCGTGGGCACACCAGCCGCGAAAGAGCCGCGTACGCACGCTCTTGATGGGCAGTGTGGGATCAGTCCCCGCGTAGTGGGCATTGATGAGGCCGGAGAAGTCGAAGTCGTACGCCACCGGCGCGTACCGGCCATCGGCCAACGACATGATCTCCCCATTGTGCAGGCCGTTGAACGACACGTCGGTGTTGGCGATGAAGTACAGGTAGGTATACGCCATGGCCGTGTGCGCCGGATCGAGATCCTCGGCGGTGGCGCCCTTGCGATCGAGGATCCTGCCGCCGGCGCGCGCGGCCAGGTGCGCGGGATCCTCGATGATGAAGCCGTATCGCGTCGTCTCGACCTGTCCCGTGGCACTGTCGGCGTAGGCAATGCGCAGCACGCGGATCTTGTGCGACAGGTCGGTGACCTGCCGGTAGATGCGGTACAGCTGGGCCTCGTGCAGGTTGTACTGCTCGTACTGCGTCGTGTTGCGGCAGTAGCCCACCATCTTCGGTTCGTCGAGATTGGCGAACTCGGTGCCATCGGCCGTCTTGTCGCCGAACTTGAGACGCAGCGGCGGGAAGTCGCAGTGCTTGAGTCGCCAGACCCCCCGCGTCTTCGCTCGCACCGGCACGGTCACCGGCTTGCCGGCCGCATCGGTGTAGCTGATGCGCGCCCAGCGCCACGGCGCGTTCTGCTGCTTGTCGCGCCGGATCTGCTTCATGTTGAGGGTGAGCGTGATGTCGAAGGGCAGCTCACTGCGGAAGAGGCGCGGATTGGGCACCTTGGGCGCGGCCGTGTCGGCCCCAGGCGACTTCGGGGCCTTGGGTGCCTTCTCCTGGTCTCTCTTGCCCTGCGCCGATGCCGCCAGCGGGAGCACCAGAAGCGCCAACACGGCCCAGGTTTGGGGCGATGACCAGCGATGCGTGCGCGATGTCAGCATGGCACCCTCACTCGATTTCGGCAGCCGTCAGCTCGGAGGCGCCGGCGGCACGGACCAGCGACAGCAGTTCCTCGGGACCCGTCTTCTTGCGCAACTGCACGTGATACTCGATCACCGTGGTCTCGTCGCCGGTCTGCATGCCCCCGAATCGCCAGGTCTTGGTGAACTCCGAAAGCCGCGGTTCGAGGACGCGCCGCAGCCCGTTGGCGTTGCTCGTGGACAGGCGCAAGGTGCGCTCTTCGACCACCACCGGCATCTCGGTGGTCATGTTGTTCGCCTTCGCCCGTCGCCAGGCGCGCTCGGCCAGGCCTTCGAGCTGCTCTGTTGTCATGTTCTTGAGCACCTCGTCGTCCATGCGCGCCACGAACGTGCCGGTGCGCGCCAACTGCTTGGCGCGCTGCAGCTTGCGCTCGGCCAGTCGCCCGTCGAGCTCGGCCGGCGCGCTGCCGAAATCGGTGTACCAGAGAGCGAAGGCGAGCAGGTTGAAGGTGAGACTGAGCACGGCCGCTACGGGCAGATTGACCGCCGACGACAGACCGATGGCGGTGGCCAGGAAGACGTAGACGGCGTCCTTCGAGTCGTCGAGCGAGTTGCGGAAGCGCACGGCGGCCACAATGCCCGCCAGCGAGAAGGCGAGCGCCAGTGAGTACTTCACCAGCAGCACGATCCCGGCGACTACCGTGGGAAGGATGATCAGCAGTTGCACCACCGACTGCTGGTAACCGCGCTTGGCGCGCGTGAGCAGATACACCCACGCCACCGGCAGCGACAACAGCGCCGCCGCGATCATGGCCACCCCCACCGTGAGCGCCAGCGTGGCCTCGTCGAGACCACTCGCGGGGCCGGCGGCCACCAGGTCCTGCAGCGAGGTGGCGCCACCGGGTACCGTTTCAGTGCCGAGGCCCATGAGTGCCTCGAGCGACGGCGGCAGCCGATTCGCCCACTGGCGAACCGCGAGTGCCGTGCCGCCGATGAGCGCGAGGTAGTACGCGAGGCAGCGGACGATGACGCGCGTAGCCGGTGTGTTGCGCCACCCGGTCATTGCCGCGGACTCCGCAAGGGAGGCAAGTCGATCATGGGGAGCAAAGGCGTCACAAGCCGATCCATCGGCTCAGGGGTAGCACCGGAGTGGCGAGCTGCCGTGCGGACTCACGGAGCGGCGCCCACGGGCCCATAATCGTGCGCCACAGGCCATCGCGCCATACATTCGCCGCATGAAGCGTTCCATTTTCGGGTTGCCGCTGATCGTGACGCTGGCCTGCGTCGCGGGCGCCGCCGCTCCCCCGGGGTCGGCGGCCAGCGTGACGCCGTCCGGGGCTGACCGGGCGTCTGCGGCGCCGGGAGCAGCGGGAGCGCCGGATGTGCCGGGCACGCAGCAAAAGCCCCGGCTGGTCGTCCTCATCACCATCGACCAGTTCCGGGCCGATTACCTCACCCGGTACGGCAGTCAGCTGCAGGGCGGCCTTGCCCGGCTCGCGCGGGGGGGCATGCACTTCACCGATGCCCACCACGATCACGCGATCACGGAAACGGCGCCCGGGCATGCCACGCTGCTCTCCGGACGATTCCCGCGGTCCACCGGCATCATGATGAACTCGATCGGGGTGGACGACGAGTCCGCCCCGCTCGTGGCGGGCGGGTATGGCCCCGGCGCGTCCCCCGCGCGCTTTCAGGGCACGACCCTCGTCGACTGGATGACGGCGGCCGAGCGGCGAACGCGCACCCTGTCGGTATCGATGAAGGACCGTGGGGCCATTCTACCGATCGGCCGCGCCAAGTCCGAGGTGTACTGGTACTCGATCGACGGGCGTTTCCTCACCAGCAGCTACTACCGCAAGGATCTGCCGAAGTGGGTCACCGCCTTCAACGAACGCCAGATGGTGGCCGGCTTCGCGGGCAAGTCGTGGTCCCTGCTGCTCCCCGACAGCGCCTATGTGGAGCGGGACAGCGTGCCCATCGAGATGGGGGGGCGCGGCTTCCTGTTTCCGCACCGGCTGACCGACGATGTGATCGATGCCGGGGCGAACATCCGCATCACCCCGTTCATGGATGACATGGTGCTGGCGTTCGCGCTGCACGGGGTGACGTCGCTGCAACTCGGCGCCGGCAACCACACCGACCTGCTGGCGCTCTCCCTCTCCGCCACCGACGTGATCGGCCACAACTTCGGCCCCGATTCGCGGGAAATGCACGATCAGGTGCTGCGCGTCGACCGTGCCATCGGCACGTTCCTCGACTCGCTGTACCGGCTGCGGGATTCCTCGTCCATCACCGTGGTGCTCACGAGCGACCACGGGGTGGGGACCATCCCCGAGTTGGCCCCAGCCAGCGTCGTTCCCCCGCCGCGGCGTGTCTCACTGGCGCCCGTCGTTCCCGCACTGCGCGCGCGGTTGCGTGAGCTCAAGGTGGACTCCTTCGCCGTCGAGACCGACCTCAACATCGTGCTGGCCAACCGGCGTGCATTCCGCAAATCGGCCGATCTGGACAACGTGATCACGTTCCTGCTCGATCGTATCCGGCAGGTGCCGGGTGTGGCGCGTGTGGACCGCTTCCAGGCACTCATGGCGGACACGGTCACCGATGTGATCGCCCGGCGCTGGGCGCATCAGTTTCCCGCCGCCTCCAACGTGGAGGCGGTGATCACGCTCGATCCGCTCAGCACCTGGGGAGGCAACATCGCCTCCCACGGTTCACCGTACGCGTACGACTCTCACGTGCCACTCATCATCGCCGGCGCCGGCGTGACGCCGGGCGTACAGCGGCAGTTCGTCCGCACGGTCGATATCGCCCCCACGCTGGCGCGGCTGCTGGGGGTGACGCCCGGCGAGCGGTTGGACGGCCGCCCGCTGCCGATCGGCCGGTAGCGGGTCAGGCCCTGCCGGTGGGTTCGATCTCGCGCACCATGATCGAGCCCTTCGACTGCGCGCGCCGCGCCGGGGTCGCGTCAGGGGGCCTGCGGCGGCAGGGTGAACGTGCTGGTGGGCGGCACCAGCGCCTTCGTGGTCCACTTCACCCCGCGACGATTCTGCATGGTGACGGCGTCGAGCACCGTGTAACGGGCGTCGATCTGCTCCCACAGCGTATCGTTGCGCTCCTTGCCGTGCATGGAGATGAGCAGCACCCCGTCGGGCGCGAGAAAGCGCTCGTACCGCTGCAGCCCGGCCATGAGGTCGTGCAGGTAGTAGATGCTTTCGTTGAACACGACCGCGTCGAACTGCTCCGTGGTGGTGAACTCGTTCATGTCGCCCACGACGAAACGGGTGGTGTCGGTCACCTTGTGCTGTGCCTTCTTCACCGGCTCTTCGAAGTCGACGCCCAGGTACGCCCCCGCGGCCCCGCGCAGCTGCTCCTGGAAGACCCCCTCGCCGCACCCCACATCAAGCACACGACCGCCGGGCTTGAGGTACGCGACGTAGCCCGCCAGCACACAGTGATGGGCGAGCTCATCGAGGTTGCGCAGCCAGTCCCAGCCGCCCTCGGCATACTCGCGGTTCCAGCGCGTCTCGCGATCGAGGCCGACGGCGCGCCGAAGCCCCCGCGCCATGCGGGCGGTGAAGGGCAATGCCGACGGATCCTGGCCAATGGAGGGATCAGAGGGGCCATCAGAAGTGCGCGAGGTCATGACGAAACGGAGGGAAGAGGTTATCGAAACGCCGGAGTGGCGAACATTTTGGCGAGCTTGCCCATCAGCATCCACGCGGGAAGTGGCCCTCCCACGCTCATGCGACCGAGACGCAGCGGATTGGTGCGCCGGCCGTTAGCCCATCGTTTGAGAGTGCACGCACCGCGGTACCCGGCCTGTTCCACCTGGGCGAGGGTCACCCGATCGTGCGAACCGTACGGGAAGGCCACGCTTTCGCACGGGGCGCCCAGCGCCTGCTCGAGTTCCGCGCGCGCCTCGACCAACTGCTCGTGACAGTCCGCCGCGGCCAACCCACGCAATCGCCGGTGGTGCCGCGAATGGGCACCCACGTCATGGCCGTGCGACCGCGCGTCCCGCAGCGCGGCCGCATCGAGCAGGGTCGCCCGCGGCGCGCCTGGATCCCAGGCGTTGGTGCCGCCCAGATGGGCCGTGACCGCGAAGAGGGTGCACCGCCACCCTCGCTGGGCAAGCAGCGGCAGGGCATTCGACACGACGCTGGCGTAGGCGTCGTCGAAGGTGATGGCGATACTGCGTGCAGGCAGCGCACGTTCACCACGTTGCCAGGCCAGCAGGTCGGAGACGGTGATCCCCGTGAATCCCCATGCCGCCAACGCCGCGAGGTGCTCGGCGAAGCATGCGGGGGTAACGAAGTTGGTGTCACGCGTGGCCGAGGCCGGCGGCACTTCGACCCGATGGTAACACAGGATGGGGACACGCACGTGGCAGTGTTATGCAGCCGAGGATACGGATGCCGCCGACGGCACCGTGACCGGCGCGGCAGCACGGGACGGTGCCGCCGGTACCTGCGGTGGTTCGCCGACCGCCCGCTCGAGCGGCAGCCCCAACGCCCGCTGGCGCTGCTGATCCCACACCACGGCGTACTTGGAGAAACAGGCCCAGGCATGCACGGCGCAAAAGACGAAGCCACGCGTCCCGTCGCGCCACATGCCCTGCAGAAGGTACGTTTTCAGGAATCGCCACAGCGGCCGGCCCACCAGCGTGGCCACCGTGATGCGGCGATTCGTGGTCTGCAGATCAGCCGCCCCCCACTCGGCGTACGTGACCGCCTTGCGCAGCTGATGCGAAAGATCGCGGTACGACTCGTGCTCGAGGAACCCGGACAGGTCCTGCACGGTCCCCACCCCCTCGAGCTTCTCGTGCACCTGGTGAGCGCTCCAGCGGCACGTGGAGGGATACAGCCGCACGTGCCGGTCACGTCCCCAACTGCCCCGCATGTACACGGCGCCCAGGTAGTGATTGCGCAGATGCAGGCGGTAGGCCTCCGCCGTCGGCGTACGCACGGCCTCTTCGATGGAGGCTCGCAGCGCGGGCGTCACGCGTTCATCGGCGTCGATCGAGAGGATCCACCGCGTGGAGGCCGCCGCGATTCCGGCGTTCTTTTGCTCCCCAATGGTGCCCCCCCGCATAGAGATGACCACGGCGCCGGCCTTCCTGGCGACAGTGACGGTCTCGTCGGCCGAGCCAGCATCCACCACGATGATCTCCGATGCCCAGGCGACCGACGCCAGGCAGTCGGGCAGGCGATCCGCCTCGTTCAGCGTGGGGATGACTACGGTGAGCAGGGTACGTCGTTCGCCTGACAGGTGCGCCGCGAACGAAGGGAGGGACTCGTGCATGGATCAGACAGTGTACGGAATCGGTTAGGACCAAGTAGTCCCGGTTGCCACCCCTAACGAGGTCTTAGCGTTTTCCATATTCTTGCACGCAGCCAACCCCTTCTTGTGGCTGAATAGACACGCATACCCGCCGTTTACCCCTCAATGTCACCGGTTCGCCCTCTCGCGAAGCCCGACCAGCGCGGCAAACGACCTGCTCCTCTTCCCGTTGGTGCTGGGCGCGGCACACTGGGTGGCCTATGCGCACGCCATGCGGCTGCGGGAGGAGTTGCTGGCGCAGTCCGAGCCGTCGCAACTGAAGGCGCCGTTGTACCCGCATTTCCTCCTCAACGCCCTCAACGCGGCCAGCGCCGACGGCACACTGTGCTTCGCCAACGGCCCGTTCTTCCCGCAGCCGGGGAAGCACTTCGACATCTGCCGTGCCGAGCGGTGCAGTGCCGGTTTCTCGCCGCGTGAGGCATTGGACGGTGCGGTAAACAGCACGCCGTCACCACCGACGCTGCCCTTCAGCACGCGTGGGACTTCAATTCCGAGATTTCGGTGGACGGGCGCACGCTGGTCTTCACCCCTCTCCGTCCGGGTGGCTACGGTCCGGGGGACCTATACGTGAGTCAGCACCGCGCCGCCACGTCGTTGCCGCCGCGCAATCTGGGCCCTGCCGCGACCGTCGTGCACGATGCCTTCCACTCCACGCTGTCGCGCGACTGCCGCGGGCTGCTCTTTGTGCAGCGCAGGCCCACGCGACAGCGGCATGGTGACTCCTACCGGATTGCCACCGGGTCATTCCTCGACGCGCGCTGACGTGGCATACTTGGCGCATGCGCACCGCCAAGTACCTCATAACCGCCTTCATGGCGCTGGTGTTGCTCGCCCTGTACTGCTCCGCCACCGCTCCGGTGGAAACGGGGGCGGTGGTAGGGCCGGTACCCGCAGCCCCCCGCTAGTACTGCCGGGTGAGGTTCCCATTGCCTTCCTTGCGGGTTGGTCGTGCTGCGGCGCATGGACACCACGGCCCTGCACGCTGCTGATGGGCGACCATGCCGCTTTCCGGAAACGCTGACGCCATTGCTCGGGCGTACCGAGCGGCAGATGCATGCGGGCGAGTAGGTGCGCGGCAGTACTGCGGGGCACTCGGCAAGACCGCCAATTGCCAGGTGGTGGTCAGCGTGCATTTCGGCACCGAGACGACCAGCCTTCCGCCAACGTGGCCCCTGTATCTGCCCGAGGACTGGATCGACGATCCGGCGCGCCGCGGGCAGGCCCGCGTCCCCGAGGACGTGTGCTACCCGACCAGGATCACCTTGGCCCTCGAGGCGCTGGATGCAGTGCTCGCGTGGGGCGTGGGTCCACGGGTCGTGCTGGCCGATGCGGGCTACGGGACGAGCTACGACTTTCGCGGGGTGCTGGCGGCGCGCGGTCTGTCCTGCTGCGCGCAAACCGCGTCCAGCGTGATGGGCAGCGTCACCGCCTCACCGGCGGCCATGTCGTATCGAAGACAGGGGCAGCCCGCCACGCGCCCACTGGCCGGACAGATCCCCGCGATCCGCCGGCAACACCAAACCCTCCTGATTCGCTGGGACGCCAGGTGTCCGACCTGTCGGCGGGCATGACAAGCATTCCTCCTGACATAGCCTGATGGTACGGCCTGGCCCGTTCGGCCGAGCCGGCCGGCGCAGACACGGCGAGATCGGTCAGGGCTGTCAGGACACCGGCGGTCAGCGTCCCGCGTTCGCGCGCACGGCGAGGGAGCCCAGTCGCTCACCGGCCGCCCGCAGCGTCTCCTCCCGCTTGGCGAAGTGGAACCGGATGAGATGCTTCACCGGCTCGCGGAAGAAGCTCGATCCGGGTACCCCGGCCACTCCCACCTCGCGAATGAGCCATTCACTCGCGGCGGTGTCATCGGCGAACCCCAGCGCGCTGATGTCCACCATCACATAGTACGCGCCCTGCGGCTCCGTGAAGGGCAGCCCGGTGGTGCGCAGCATGTCGAGAAAGAGCTCGCGCTTGGCCGTGTACAGCGTGGTGAGTCCCTCGTAGTACGACGGTGGGAGTTCGAGCGCGCCCACGGCGGCCTCCATGAGCGGCGCTGCGGCCCCCACGGTCAGGAAGTCATGCACCTTCTTCGCCTGGTTGATCACGCGCGCCGGCGCGTGCACGTAGCCCAGGCGCCACCCGGTAATGGAGTACGTCTTCGACAGCGAGTTCACCGTGATCGTGCGCTCGAAGGCGCCGGGCAGCGTGTTGAAGTACACGTGCTCGTGCGGCGCGTAGATGATGTGCTCGTACGGCTCGTCGGTGATGACCCAGGTGTCGTACTGCTCGGCGTAGCGCAGAATGGTGAGCAGCTCCTCGCGCGTGAACACCTTGCCGCTCGGATTCGAGGGATTGCAGATGACGATCGCCTTCGGGTGCTGCGCGAACGCCCGCTTGAGGTCGTCCTCGTCGAAACCGAAGCCGGGCGGATGCAGCGGTACGTAGATCGGCTCCGCCCCCGAGAGAATGGCGTCGGCGGCGTAGTTCTCGTAGAACGGCGAGAAGATGATGACCTTGTCCCCCGGATTGCAGGCCGTCATCATCGCGCACATCATCGCCTCCGTGCTGCCGCACGTCACGACCAGATGCTGGTCGGGATCGACGTCGAGTCCGCTGAAGTGGCTGATCTTCTTCGCCAGCGCCTGCCGGAAACGCGGGGCGCCCCAGGTGACGGCATACTGGTGAAAGGGACCGCGCGTGGCGCGCTCGAGCCCCTCCAGCAGCACCGCGGGGGGATCGAAGTCGGGGAACCCCTGGGAGAGGTTGATGGCGCCGTACTGGTTCGCGAGGCGGGTGGTGCCGCGAATGACGGATTCCGTGAAAACGGACAGGCGGGTGGCGGTGGAAGGCATGGCCGAGAGACTACCGCGCGGTCCCCGAGTACGCCATGGTGTTGCCATGCCTTCACGCGCGATCTGGTTGATCAGTCTTTCGGGGCTGCTGCCGTTTCTCACCTGTCTGGCGCTCGCCTACGGGGTGCCGGCCCACGCCGAATCCGCCAAGACGGTGTTCCTGGTCTATTCGGCGCTCACCCTCACGTTTCTCGGCGGAGCCCGCTGGGGCGCCGAGCTGGTGCGGGCCCCGGACCGCCCCGATCTGCGGCGACTGGTGCTGTCGGCGGTACCGTCGGTGCTGGGGATGTTCGCCCTGGTACCGCGCACCGCACCACCGGTCGCACTGGGGCTGCTGCTGCTGTCGTCGGCCGGCCAGCTGGCGTGGGACCTCCAGGCGTCGCGCGCCGGGCTGCTGCCGGCGTGGAATGGGCGGGTGCGCACCGTCATGACGGCGCTGGGCACGGTGTGCACGGCGGCGATGTGGCCGCTGTTCTGAGGGGTGGTGTGAGCTGAACGGCAGACGGCAGCCCGCAGGAACCACAGTGGGCAGACGGCAGGAGTTTGGTCGAAGAAGACGGGCGCCACTGCTTCGCAGGGCGCCCCATTTCCTTTGCGGTCGGGACATCGGCGGCGGCGCGCAGCGCACGCCGCCGTGTTGTTCTTCCACGTCCCTGCCGTCTGCCCACTGTGGTTCCTGCCAACCGCCGTCTTCAAGCCCGTAACTCGCCCGCGCTCTCCCCAACGCCACGCCCCCAGCGCTCACGCTGGCCGTTCCCCCTGCCCGTTTCCCCGACGGGGGCCCGCTCGTCCTTCCGATGCCACGCCGATCGTTCCGCCGACGTAACGGTCTGAGACGGTGGAACCGGTGGACCTTTGCCAGCTGCCACGTGCCCCAACTCGACAAGATCCTGCCGCGCCTGGAATCGGGCGCGGCGTCGCAGATTCTCCTCGAGAGCGACGCACCCATCCGGTGTGTGACTCCGAATGGGCTGCAGCAAGTGAGCACTCAGGTGCTCACCCAGTCGCAGGTCCTGGCGCTGGTGAGCGAACTGGCGACCCCCGAAAGCCGCCCCGCCATCATTGCGGGTACAGGGATCCGCTTCCTGTACCAGTTCAACGACAAGCAGTGGCTCATCCAGCAGGACGAGGATCCCGCGCTCACGCGCATCCTCATTCGCCGCTGGGCCGACCGTGATGCCACCGGCACGCCCACCGCAGGCGCCCAAAGCACCACGATCCGCAAGCGCGCCACCGACACCGCCTTCGGGGCGCTCGCCACTCCGGACGACGCGCGGGCCACGCTCGAGACGCTGTTGCGCATCCAGGTGTCGCGGGGCGCTGCCGATCTGCACCTGCGCGTGGGCGAGCCCCCCATCTTCCGCCTCGGCGGCGACTTGCTGCGCCTCGAGGACGAGGTGGCGCTGACCGACGAGATGGTCAGTGGCATGATGCGCGCCATCATGCCCGAGAAGAACCGGACCGAGTTCGACCAGAACTGGGACACCGATTTCGCGCACGAGATCGAGGGGGTCTCCCGTTTCCGCGTGAACGTACTGCGCGACCGGCATGGCACCGCGGCAGTCATCCGAACCGTTGCCACAACCACGGTCACCGTGGAGCAGTTGGGGATCTCCCCCGAGGTGCAGGCGCTCTGCCAACTCAGCAAGGGCCTCGTGCTCGTCACCGGCCCCACCGGCTCCGGCAAGTCCACCACGCTCTGCGCCCTGGTCGACCTCATCAACCGCACGCGCTCCGATCACATCATCACGATCGAAGACCCCATCGAGTTCGTGCACGAAAGCAAGAAGTCCCTCATCACGCAGCGGCAGGTGGGGGTGCACACGCAATCGTTCAAGAGTGCCCTGCGGGCCGCCCTGCGCGAGGACCCCGACATCATCCTCGTGGGTGAGCTGCGCGACCTCGAGACCATCGCCATCGCGCTCGAAACGGCGGAGACGGGACACCTCGTCTTCGGCACACTGCACACCAGCACCGCCGCGGGCACGATCAACCGCATCGTGGACCAGTTCCCCGCCGACCGGCAGGAACAGATCCGCATCATGCTGGCCGAGTCGCTCAAGGGCGTGGTTTCTCAGACGCTGTGCAAGAAGATCGGCGGCGGGCGCGTCGCCGCGCGCGAGATCCTGCTGGTGAACAGGGCGGTGAGTGCGCTCATCCGCGAGGGGAAGACGGTGCAGATCCCCAACATCATCCAGACGCAGAAGAAGCTGGGGATGGAGACGCTCAACGACGCCCTGCTCGGCCTCGTGAAGAGCAAGACCATCGAACCCGAGGAAGCGTACCTGAAGGCGGTCGAGAAGAAGGATATCAGCAGCAGGCTCCGCACACTGGGCTACAACATCGACGCCGTGGCCGGCGAGGAATGATGCGGGTGGACGGGGCCGTCAGGTACCGTCCACCCGTTGGGCGAACCGCTGCCCCTTGAGTTGTGTGGTCTCCACGAAGCGCTTGAGATCGTCGACGGTGTGCGGAATGGGGAAGATGACCCGGCTGCCGTAGACCCGCCCGATGAGCCGAGTGAGCGCCCAGCGGCCGAACGCGACCTGAATGCCCACGTCGAAGCGCTCCATCCACCTGGTGATGGCGCGCGGGAGATGTTCGATGGCGGCCCGCTCCCACGGCCACAGACGCACCTTGGGAACACCAATGCGGGCGGCGCCCTCCTCGCCGCACAGGCGGGACACGAACCAGCGGGCCACCTTGAGGCACCAGCCCATCGTGACCGGCAACGGCAGCACCGCGTGCAGGAAGCGCGCGAGCATGACGAGATGTGACGAGGTGAGCGCATGCCCCGCAGGATTGTCGCGCCGCGCCCGCTCCTGCCAATCGGGCGTGCTCCAGCGAATCGGCGGGGCATAGTACTCGGCGCGGTACGCCTCCCAGAAGGCGCGTGCCTCCACCAGCGTACGAGGGAGCCACGCGTCGCTCATGGGCTGCCCGGGCGGATGAATGCCCTTGAAGAGCGCGAAGACGCGCCAGAGGTGCCAGAACGCTTCGTCGTCGCCCTCGTTGAAGGGCACCCCGAGATCACGCAGGCCATCCACCACCAGCAGCGAGAAGGCGATGATGGTGGCGAGCATGTCCGCCTGACTCACGACCTGCTGTGGGCCGGCCTCGGCGCCCGGGCGATCATCGGCATGCGGCCACCCGGCGCGAAAGGCCTCGTAGCCCCCCCAGAGCACATAGTCGTCGGCCCCGGTCCACGCGTCGAGCGTGCGGTCCACCGGTCCGGTGACCACCGCGCCCATGCGCGGCGCCACGTTCGACCGGACTCCCGCGTGCAGCAGCTGCATCTCCTCGGCCGCCACGAACGCCGGAAACCACGGCCCCTCGAAACTGTGGGGGGTGGACACCGTCACCAGCAGCTGCAACGTCCCGAGCAGTCGGTGATACGGCAGGCTCGCCAGTTGCCGCGACAGATTGAGCACCGCCGATGGGCGTGGCGCGGCATAGGCCTCCGGGAGCGATTTGCAGAGCAGCACGATGGTGCTGGGCAGCAGGCGCGTCATGAAGGCGCGCTGCCCGCGCAGGATCAACGACCGGTTGACCCACGGCGGGAACTGCGGCTGATCGCACGCCTCGCAGAAGTGCAGCGATTCCTGCACGTAGGTGGCGAGCGCAGCCAGCGCACGCGACACGTGCTGCTCGTCGAGCGCGCGAATCTCCGCAAGTGCATCGGCCAGCGAGTTGGGGATGGGCTCGGCGGGCAGGCCGAGGTCGCGCCGCTGCTGGGCCGCGAGATCCCGGCCACCCAGCGTCGGATCGGGATTGATGGCCCCGAAGAACCGATGCACATCGCGGTACGGCAGTTTGCCGTCCTCCCGCACGAACGCGTCGGCTGCCGGTACCCCCTGCGTGGACAGGAAACGCAGGAATGCCGAGCCACGGTCCTGCCAGTCGGCGGCGGTGACCGGTGGGCGGGGAGGGAGCGCGTCGTGGGGTAAGGTCATCGCTGCGGGGCTGAGGGACGCGCTAAGTTATGCGAAGGTCTCCCTTCCCCGCTTGTCCATGTCACTTATTCGCATTGCCGGTGCTGGCCCGTCGGGGCTCGCCGCCGCGATCACGTTGGCACGAGCCGGGCGGCCGGTGGAGCTCTTTGAGCGTCGCGAGGATTGCGGAGCGCGCTTCGGGGGCGACCTGCAGGGGCTGGAGTCGTTCTCCAGTGACCGTAGCGTACTCGACGAGTTGCGCGACGCAGGGCTGGAGGCGGACTTCGCCCATCGCGGCTTTACCCGCGGCTTCCAGTTCAATGGAAACCGCGCCGACCTGCACGAGTTCTCGCAGCCGGCGTTCTATGTCGTGCGTCGCGGTACGATGGCCGACAGCATCGACCAGTCGCTCAAGCGCCAGGCGCTGGCGGCAGGGGTGACCCTCCGTTTCGGCGAGTCGCTCGATCCTGCCGCGGCCGACATCATTGCCACCGGCCCGCGTCAGCGGCGGCCATACGCCGTCTGCCGTGGCTTCGTCTTCAAGACCGACGCGCCAGACCTGGCGGTGGCGCTCCTCAACGACGCCGCCGGGCTCAAGGGGTACAGCTACCTGCTGGTGAGCAATGGCGAAGGGTGCCTGTGCACGTCACTCTGGTCGAGTTTCCGCCGGGTGCACCAATGTCTGGCCGAGGCGCGCCGCCTGCTGCTCGAGCGCTGGCCAGTACGCCGCGAGGAGGAGCGCCCCGTGGGGGGCTGGGTGCACTTCTCCGGCCGGCCGCACTGGCGCGAAGGCGGGGCGCTCGTGGTGGGGGAGGCCGCGGGGCTGCAGGACTTTCTCTGGGCGTTCGGACTGCGGGCGGCGCTGCGGTCGGGCGTGCTGGCCGCCAACAGCATCCTGGCTGGGGACGACTTCGCCCGTGCGGCGGCGGCCCAATTCGAGGGGTTCATCAAGGGTGGTGTCGTGAACCGCTTCCTGTGGGAGGTGGGACGACACGGACGGTATCGCGCCCCCATGGCGGCCCTCCGGTGGCGCGGTGCCGAGCGACTCCTGCGGGATTTCTATCGCTACAATCGCCTCCAGCAATTCCTCTATCCGCTTGCCCGTGGTTATGTACGGGTGATGCACCCGCATCTCACCGTCTGACGTACCCCCGTCCCGCTTCGCTCCGATGCTTCCCGGCACCACCGTCGACCATTTCGAGATCACCGAGCGCCTCGGCGCCGGTGGCATGGGCGAAGTGTACCGCGCACGGGACACGCGGCTGGGGCGCGAGCTGGCGCTCAAGGTGCTGCCGATGGCGCGCGTCAGCGACGCCGAGGCCACCGAGCGCTTCCTCCGTGAGGCGCGCGCAGCCAGCGCGCTCAATCATCCCAACGTCGTCACAGTGTACGACATCGGCCGCGGGGAGCGCGGGCTGTACATCGCCATGGAGCTGGTGCGCGGGCATACCCTCGCCACGTACCGCGAGCCGCTCGACGTGAGCACCGTGGCGCGCCTGGGCGCCCAGGCCGCGCAGGCGCTGGCGGTCGCGCACGACGCACGCATCGTACACCGCGACATCAAGCCCGAGAACCTGATGTTGCGCGACGACGGGTACCTCAAGGTGCTCGACTTCGGGCTGGCGCGCCTCTTCGAGCGCAGTGGGCCCATCGAGGCCGACGCCTCGCACACGAAGACCGGCGTGATCATGGGTACGCTGCGCTACCTGTCCCCGGAGCAGGCGTCCGGTGACCCCGTGGCAGCCCCCTCCGACGTCTTCGGCCTGGGCGTGGTGCTGTACGAGCTGCTGGCGGCGTCGCACCCGTTCAACCCCCGCGGCAGCTCGTCGGCGGGGACCCTGGGCGCGATCATTACCAAGGATCCCGTTCCGCTGCAGCAGCTGCGCCCGCAGTTGCCGGTGGCCATGGCGAGGCTGGTGCATGGCATGCTCGCCAAGGAACCGGCAGACCGACCCACGGCGGTTGATGTGGCCCTCGCCCTCGGCGCCCTGACCGGTACCGGACTGGACAGTGGCGGCCTGACGCTCGCCGTTCGGGACACCACCGGCACTCTGGCGGCGACGCCTCCCGGGGGACCAACGACGATCTTCGCCCCCACGCTGCCCGGCACCGGATCGGACGCAGTCGCCACGTCGGCAGCGGCCCCACGGCGCGGCACCGGCGTGGGCGCGCGCACGACCGTGGTGGTGGGGCGTCGCACTGATCGGGCCCTGTTCATGGATGCCTGGCAGCGAGCCAGCAGCGGGCGTGGTTCGTTGCTGGTGGTGAGCGGCGAGCCGGGCGTGGGCAAGACCACGTTCGTGGAGGCCTGCCTGGCGGAAATCGCCGACAGCACCGGCGTCGTCGTGGCGCGGGGGCGATGCTCGGAACGCCTCGCCGGCACCGAAGCCTTCCTCCCCATCCTCGAGGCCATCGAGTCGGCCATGCGCGCCGACCCGTCGGGGGACATTGCGGCGCTCCTGCGCCGCCATGCCCCGACCTGGCACCGCGAGGTGGGGGATTCCGACCCCGCCCACGCCACCGGGGTCGACGGCGCAGCGCCGGGGCTGCAGGCCGCGTCGCCGGAGCGCATGAAGCGCGAGTTGCTCGGGTTCATCGACGCAACGGCGCGCGCGCATCCGCTGGCGATCGTGCTCGAGGATCTGCACTGGGCCGACAGCGCCACGGTTGACATGCTGTCGTACCTCGGGTCGCGTGTCGACGACCTGCCACTGCTCGTCATCACTACCCTCCGCGAATCGGAGATGCGGCTCTCGCGACACCCGTTCATGGCGTCGCTGCTCGACCTGCAGGCGCGCGGCCTCAGCGAGTCCATTGCCCTCGGCCTGCTCGATGCGGACGATGTGCAGGAGCTGCTCGACCGACGCTATCCGGGACATCGCTTTCCTCCCACCTTCGCGCGGCTGCTGCACCACAAGACCGATGGCAGCCCGCTGTTCCTCGTGGACCTGCTGCGCTGGCTGGGCTCCCGTGGCGCGCTGGCCGATTTCGCGGGCGCCTGGCAGCTCACGCGCGGACTCCCCGAAGTGGAGCGCGACCTGCCGCCCTCGGTGCGCGGCATGATCCAGCGCAAGATCGAACAGCTGGAAGAGAGCGACCGCCGACTGCTGACCGTGGCGAGCGTGCAGGGCTTCCTCTTCGATTCCACCGTGCTGGCCGACGTGCTGCACATGGAACAGGCCGATGTGGAGGAGCGGCTCACGACCCTCGACAAGGTGTACGCCTTCGTGCGCCCGGTGGCGGAGCACGACCTGCCCGACGGCGCGTTGTCGGTGCGGCATCGCTTCGTGCACGTGCTCTATCAGAACGCGCTGTATCAGGCGCTTCAGGGGACACGCCGCGTGCAGCTGGCCACCCAGGTGGCGAGCGCGCTGGAAGCACGGTACGGGGCGCGCGCCACCGAGGTGGCGGCCGATCTGGCCGTCCTCTGGGAGACGGCGCGTCATCCCGCCAAGTCGTCGGGGTATTTCGCCGTGGGCGCCATGCGCGCCGGCGAGAAGTTTGCCTACACCGAGTCTGCCGAGCTGGCGTCGCGCGGCCTCGCCCAGATTGCCCTGCTCCCCGACGGCGAGGCGAAAACCACGCTGGAGATCGGGCTGCGGGTATCGCTGGGCTTCACCAACGTGGTGACACGCGGCTTCCACGCCCCCGAGACGTTCGAGCAGATGCACCGGGCGCACGAGCTGTCGAAGGCATCGGGGAATGCGCCGCAGCTCATTCCGGTGCTCTGGGGCATGGTGGTGTACCACATCGCCAGCGGACAGTTCATTCGCGCCTACGAATACGCCGAACAGATGATCGACATCGCCGATGCCGCCGGGGATGTGATGCTGCAGTCCACGGCGTCGAGCGCCCTGTCGGGGGCCGCGTTCTTCCGCGGACGCCTGCAGCTGTCGCGCGAGTCGCAGGCGCGCGCGGAGGCGCTCACCACACCGGCCATGCGCGCGGGCATCCAGGCCATCGTGGGCTCCGACCCGCTGCTGCTGAGCCGCTGTCAGGCGGGGCGGGCGCACTGGATGGCGGGCGACATCGCAGGGGCGCGCGCGATCTTCGATCGCATGCTGGCCGACGTGCGGGTCTCCAAGGATCCGCGCGAACGCGCCCACGGGGCGCTGCACGTTGCCGAGTTCGAACTGGCCGCCGAGCGTCCCGACGAAGCGCTGCGCGTGGCGGCGGAAGCGCTGCACGTGTGCGAGGAGTACGGCGTGGCCTCGGAGCGCCTGTGGACGGCCGCGTATCTCGGGCGGGCGCAGATCGCCGTGGGCGAGCTCGACGCCGGCATTGCGACGCTGGAGGCCACGGTGGGCGCGCTCACCATGTTCCGGTGTCTGGCCAGTGTGTCCGAGTACCAGGGATTTCTGGCCGAAGGCTATCTGGAGGCCGGCCGCGTGAGTGATGCCCGGCAGGCGGTGGACGAGGGGCTGGGGAATGCGAGCAGCACCGGCGAGATCGTCTGGATCCCCGAGCTGCATCGCATCCGGGCCCACGTGCTGCGCGCCGAAGGGGCGGAACGCTCGGCCGTGGCGGCCGAACTGCACCGTGCGCTGACCGCCGCCGATCAGCTGGGCGCGCAGCTCATCGTGCAGCGCGTCACGCGTGACCTGGCTGCGCTGGGCGACTGACCGCCGGCGGCGTTCAGCGCACAGCGCTCAACGTGCCGCGGCGAGGCACTCCAGTTCCACGCGCGCGCCGTTCAGCAACGTGGCCTGCACCGCCGCACGCGCCGGGAAGCGGCCGTTGGTGAAGTACGACCGGTAGACCTCGTTCATCGCCGGCCACTCCGTGAGGTCGGCCAGGTACGCCGTGCACTTCACGAGCCGATCCATGCCAAGCCCCGCCGCCGCCAGCGTGCGCTTGATGTTCTCCATCACCTGCCGGGTCTCGGGCTGAATGCCGCCGGGCACCAGGGTGAGTCCCGTGCCGGTGGTGCCGAGGGTGCCGGAGACGAAGACCAGATCACCGACCCGCACGGCTGGGGAAAAGGGGTTGACCGGCGGACCGTCCGGATGGATGAACACCGGGTCCGGTATCGGGGTGGGACGGGACGCGCTGCAGGCGGTCGTCACGAGGGCAGTCGCCATGAGGGCGGTCAGCCTGACGGCGGAAAAGCGCAACCGACTGGGACGCACGGCAGCGCGAGCGGGGCGAAGCGAGAGGGGCGTGATCATCTCCCAAGCTGCGTCCGCCGCGCTGTTTCCGAAACACCCCTCGCGTGACTCTGTGCCACCCTGCACTATTTGGGGTGAACGCCGGGTACGAACACCGGCGACCCCGGCGCACCTTCCCACCTCGCCGGACAGGCACCGATTGGCCCCTCTCTCCCGGGCCGCGAACAGGAGGCGCAGTGCAGGCTGCACAGACGACGGAGTTCGACGCGATTGTCGTGGGCTCCGGCATTTCGGGCGGTTGGGCCGCCAAGGAACTCACCGAAAAGGGGCTCAAGGTCCTGCTACTGGAGCGTGGTCACAACATCGACCACATCACCGGCTACAAGAACGCCACCAAGGGCCCGTGGGAATATCCGCACCGCGGCGGACGCACGAAGCAGATGGAAGCCGACTATCCGGTGCTGAAGCGCGACTACCCGCTGAACGAGAAGAACCTCGACTACTGGGCCAACGACAAGGACAGCCCGTACACCGAGGTGAAGCGTTTCGACTGGTACCGCGGGTACCACCTGGGCGGCCGCTCGCTCATGTGGGGACGCCAGAGCTACCGCTGGAGCGACTTCGACTTCGAAGCGAACGCCAAGGAGGGGCTCGCGGTGGACTGGCCCATCCGCTACCGCGACATCGCGCCGTGGTACTCCTACGTGGAGAAGCATGCCGGCATTCAGGGGACGCGCGAGAATCTGCCGCAGCTGCCCGACAGCGAGTTCCTTCCGGGGTTCGCGCTCAACTGCGGCGAGCAGCATGTGGCCGAGCGGATCAAGAAGACCTACGGTGGCAAGCGCCACCTCATCATTGGTCGCAGCGCCAACCTCACGCAGCCGCTCCCCGGCCGCGGACAGTGCCAGACGCGCGATGCCTGCTGGTTGGGGTGCATCTTCGGCGCGTACTTCAGCACGCAGTCCAGCACGCTGCCGGCCGCGCAGAAGACGGGCAATCTCACCCTCAAGGTGAACAGCATCGTGCACGAGCTCGTGTACGACAAGAACACCAAGAAGGTGAGCGGCGTGCGTGTGGTGGACGCGGTCACGAAGGAGGCCACCGAATACAAGGCCAAGATCTTCTTCCTCTGCGCGTCGACGCTCAACAGCACCTGGCTGCTCATGCGCTCGGCGCGTGACATCTGGCCCGAGGGGCTCGGCAGCTCGAGCGGTGAACTCGGGCACAACCTCATGGACCACCATTTCCGCCTCGGCGCGGGCGGTCGTCTCGAAGGATTCGACGACAAGTACTACTACGGCCGTCGTCCCACGGGCTTCTACATCCCGCGCTGGCAGAACCTGTTCGGCGACAAGCGTCCGTACCTGCGCGGCTTCGGCTATCAGGGCAGTGCCAGCCGCGAAGGGTGGGGGCGCGCCGTGGCGGAACTGGGGATTGGAGGCGACTTCAAGGACGAGATGGCGCAGCCGGGCGAGTGGACCATTGGCGCCACCGCATTCGGCGAGATGCTCCCCGACCACAGCAACAGGATCAGCATCGACGAGACCAAGACCGACAAGTGGGGGCTGCCCGTGCTCAAGATCGACTGCGAGATCAAGGAGAACGAGCGGCTGATGCGCAAGGACATGACCATCGAGATGGCGGAGATGCTGGAGAGCAGCGGCGTGAAGGACGTGAAGACGTACGACGGCGGCTATGCGCCCGGCATGGGGATTCACGAGATGGGGACGGCGCGCATGGGGCGCGACCCGAAGACGTCGGTGCTGAACGGCAACAACCAGGTGTGGGATGCACCCAACGTGTTCGTGACCGACGGGTCGTGCATGACGTCGGCGGCGGCGGTGAATCCCTCGCTCACCTACATGGCGTTGACGGCGCGGGCGGCGGAGTTTGCCGTGAACGCGCTCAAGCGCCGCGAACTGTAAGGAGATCGCGCGCATGACCGACTTCGAACGCATGTCCGGGATCGATCGCCGCGAAGCGATCCGCCGCGTGAGCATGTTGCTGGGCGGTGTGGCCTTCGTGGGCGGCAGCCAGCTGCTCACCGCCTGCGCGGGCGACCGTCCGGCGGCCACCGACAGTGCGCAGGCCGGGGCCACCGGGCCGGCCGCCATTGGCGAGTTCAGCGTGGCCGACCAGCAGTTCCTCGACGAGGTGGCCGACACCATTCTGCCGTCCACGGCCAAGTCACCGGGCGCCAAGGCCGCGGCGACGGGCCCCTTCATGGCGCTCATGGTCACCGACACCTACACGCCGGCCGATCAGAAGATCTTTCGCGAGGGGATGGCCAAGCTGGAGGAGGCGTGCAAGGCGGCGCACCAGACCGGCTTCATGCAGGCCACGCCGGAGCAGCGGACGGCGGTGCTCACGACGCTCGACCAGGAGCAGCACGCCTTCCAGAAGACGCGCAAGCCCGACGAGCCGCAGCACTACTTCCGCATGATGAAGGAGCTCGCCCTGCTGGGCTTCTTCACCAGCGAGATCGGCTACACGAAGGCGATGCGCTACAAGGAGACGCCGGGCAAGTACGAGCCGTGCCTCCCGTACACCAAGGGGGAGACCAGCTGGGCGTCGCACGCCTGATCATCGCCGGTTTTTCTGACAACGGCCGACGAGTCAATCGTCGGCCGTTGTCATTCGTCCCGTATCCTTCTCCATCCGCGTGAGCACCGTCGTCACGAGCGCGCGCACGATCTCCGGACGATTGGGCTGGACGTGCTTGCCGGGGAACCACACGATCGCTTTCGGCTCACTGGCCGCCGCGTACAGCGCCTCGATGGCCGGGCGAGGCAGGCGCTCGTCTTCCGTGGCGTTGAGCATGGTGTACGGACGCGGCGCCACCCGCTGTACCCACTTCTCCGGCGTGAGATAGGGACCACCCACGATCACGTCGGCCAGCGTCCCCGCCAGCGGCGCAAACAACGCCGGCATCGACTCCTGCGCATTGTGTGCCAGCAGATCGCGGGTCCGTCCCGCGCCGTGCACGCTCCACACGTGCGTGATGCGCGGGTCGAGTGCCGCCGCCACGGTCATGAAGGGGGTGCCCAGGCTGGCGCCCACGCCGTGCACCTCGCGCGCATTCACCCACGGCTGCTGCAGGAGCCAGTCGAGCGCCAGCTGAATGGCCGGCGGCGTATCGTGCAGCGCCTGCCGGATGTCCGGTGCCCACTTGAGGATTTCCAGCCCTTTCATGCGGTGCGGCCCCGTGTACGGGTACGACAGCGCCACCACCACCCGCCCGCGGGTATCGGGAATGAGGCGCGCCGCATCGCGCCCCGTGGCATGGCCGCCGAGAATGAGGACCAATGGCGCGGCGGAGTCGGCCAGCGGGCGCTTCACCAGCATCGGCACGGTGACGCCGCTGGTGGACCGCACGGTCACCGCTTCGATCCGATGCCCCTCCTCAACGGTGGCCTCGTCTCGCGTGACCGACGCGACCTCGCCCCGACGGGCGGCGAACCCGGGCACCGGATCATCAAGCCGCAACGCCCCCAGCGTCGTTGCGCCAAGCAACATCATGCCAATCGCTACCATCCCACCCAGCCGCACGGATCGCCGCATCCACCTCGCTCCTCATCCCCGTGGTCCAATGTTCCCAGTGATGGTCCTTCCCAAGTAGTGATGAGGCCGCCGCGAAGTTCCACCGGGGCGTCAACTTCACCCTTGTCGGGTGCCAACGACGGCGGGAACTTGGCTGCACCCCGGTTCTTCCCACCCCCTTCCGAGCTGCCCGCCATGTATCACACCCTCGAAGAATTCCTCTCGCACTGGGCATTCGAAAGTGCGGACACGCAGAAGCTCATGGACGCGCTCACCGACGCGTCACTCTCGCAGCCGATGTATCCGGGGGGGCGTAACCTCGGCCGGCTCGCTTGGCACATCGCGCAGACCATTCCCGAGATGATGAACAAGACGGGGCTCGCCGTGGGCGGCGTGGGCGAACACGAAGAGGTGCCGTCGACCGCAGTGGAGATTGCGCACGGCTACGCGTCGGCGGCGTTGTCCCTCGTGGAAGAGATCAAGGCCAAGTGGACCGATCTCACCCTCACCACGACCGACGACATGTACGGATTCACGTGGACCAAGGCGATGACGCTGGCGGCACTGATGAGCCACCAGATTCATCATCGAGGGCAGATGACGGTACTGATGCGCCAAGCCGGCCTTCGTGTGCCGGGCGTCTACGGACCGGCGAAGGAAGAGTGGGAAGACCTGGGGATGGAGCCGCCGCTGATCTAGGCGGCAACGCTTTACGCTGTGGTACTCAACGCTCCTGCCGTTTGCCGTACGCCCTCACCCAATCCACCTGCATCTCGCCGGGGAATGTTGTCGTGCTGTCGGGTGAGCCCAGGAATCGGCCACCGATGGCGAGGTTCATGACGAGGTAGAAAGGTTGATCGAAGGGTGCCGTTCCCTTGCCCTTCTGCGTGCTGTCGGTGCCGCTGTACCAGTCGGTCTGCGTCTGGTAGAGCGAGTCGTCCACGAACCACGCGATGCGCCTGGGGCTCCACTCGATGCCGTAGACGTGCCAGTCGCTGATGCGGCCCGTGTTCGGCAGCGTGTAGTCCATGCCGGTGTGCACGTTGTTCGGCCACTGGCCGCCGTAATGCAGCGTGCCCAGCACCACCTGCGGGTTCTGGCCGCGCGCTTCCATGACGTCGATCTCGCCGCTCGCGGCCCAGGTACCGTAGCGGTCGCGCAGCGGCAGCAGCCACAGCGCTGGCCACAGCCCCTGTCCTTCGGGGAGTCGCGCGCGGAACTCGATGCGCCCGTACTGCTGCGCGAACAGCTCGCGCCCGTCGTGCGCCCGCGTCTTGAGGCGCGCCGACGAGTACGCGCAGCGATCGGTGCTGTCACGCGACGACACGTTGGGCACGGACTCCCGCCGGGCGATGATGCGGAGCGCGCCGTCCTGTACCCGCACGTTGGCGGGCGACGTGGTGTAGCACTGCAGTTCGTCGTTGCCCCAGCCGCTCACGTACGCACTGCTGTCGGCGTTCCAGAAGCCGTTACCCTCTTCGGCCGCCCACCTGGTGGCATCAAGGGTCGTGTCGTTGAACTCGTCGTACCAGGCAAGCGTCCAGCCGGGGCGATCGGCATTACCCCTCGACGCCGCGGCCGTGGCCACGGTGCCGAAGCGGTTGCCCCGCGTGTCGCAGGCCGTGACCGCGGCACTCAGCCCCGCAGCAGAAACGCACACCGCCGCGATGCGCAACAGCGCACCGCGGCGGCGACCCCTTCGCCACTCACGCATTACTTGCGCGCCACCGGCTCGAGCCGCACCACGGGGGTTGGCTTGCCCTGCGCGTCGTCCACTGCGAGATAGATGAAGCCATCAGGCCCCTGGCGCACATCACGGATGCGGCCCATCCCCTTCACGAGATTGTCGGCCAGTTCCGCCTTCTGTCCGTCGAGCGTGAGACGCGCCACGCGCATCCCCGCGAGCCCGCCCACGAAGACGCTCCCCTTCCACTCGGGGAACTTGCTGCCGGTGTACACCAGCAGCCCCGACGTGGCGATGGACGGCACCCATACATGCTTCGCGTTTTCCATGCCCGGCGCCATGGTGCTGGCATGAATGGCCTTGCCGGGACCGTAGTTCACGCCAAAGCCCACGACGGGCCACCCGTAGTTCTTGCCGGGCTCCACCAGGTTCAGCTCGTCGCCGCCCTGCGGACCGTGCTCCACTTCCCACAGATCGCCCGTGACCGGGTGCACCAGCAGCCCCTGCGGATTGCGATGCCCGTAGCTCCAGATCTCCGGCTTCGCGCCGGCCTGCCTGGCGAACGGATTGTCCGTCGGTACACTGCCGTCGAGGTCGAGCCGGATGATCTTGCCGTGGTGATTGGACAGGTCCTGCGCGGGGTGTTTCGTCAGGTCGCCCTCGGGCGCGATCTGCCGGTCGCCCACGCTGATGAACAGGTGCCCCGACTTGTCGAAGGTGATGCGCGAACCGAAGTGGCCCGGTCGCCCCTTCGATTCGGCGATGAAGATGTCCTTGCCTCCCACCAGCGCATCGTTCTCGAAGCGCGCCAGATGCAGCGCCGTGGTCGAGCCACCGGGCATCTGCTTGGAGTAGGTGAGGTACACCAGCCGGTTCGTGGCGAACTGCGGGTGCAGCGCCACGTCGAGCAGGCCGCCCTGCCCAGCCGCCACCACGGCCGGCACGCCGGCCACCGGTGTGGCCACGAGCGCGCCACCGCGCACGATGCGCAGCCGCCCGCCCCGCTCCGTCACCAGCAGGTCCCCGTTGGGGAGGAACGCCATGCCCCACGGGTTCACGAGCCCGTCGACGACCTTCACCACGCGGTAGTCGTGGGCTGATGACCGGTAGACCTGCCCCTGCGCACCGGCGGCGCTGGCGGCAAGGACCAGGGGAAGCAGAACCGCGGCGCTGCGCCGCAGGATGGAATCACGCATAGGAGCTCCCAGAGTGCGCTGAGGTGAGAAATACCCCCACAAAGCTATCGCCCCGGAGCGCCAGCGGCTCACCCGGCAGCAAAGGCCCGCAGCACCCGTACCGTGTTGAGGTGCACGGCCACCGTGTCGTGCACGTCACGGCCATAGCCGCCACTCATGGTGGTACACACGGGGATCCCCACGTCGCGGCAGCTGCCGATCACGAAGCGGTCGCGACTCATGAGCCCGTCGAAGGTGAGTCGAAGCCGGCCCAGCCGGTCTCCTTCGTGCGGGTCGGCGCCACTCAGGTACACCACGAGGTCGGGGTGTGATGCGCGCAGCACCTCGGGGAGATGCCGCTGCAGCAGGTCGAGGTACTCGTCATCACCGGTGCCGTCGGCCAGCTCGACATCGCGGGTACCGGGCACCTTGTGGAAGGGGAAGTTCTTGGCGCCGTGCATGCTGAACGTGTAGACGTCGGGGTCGCCGGCAAAGCAGCCGTGCGTGCCGTTCCCCTGGTGCACGTCGAGGTCCACGATGGCCACGCGGCGCACCCGGCCCAGTGCCTGCAGGCGGCGCACCGCCACGGCCACGTCATTGAAAGTGCAGAAGCCCTCGCCGCGGTCAGGGAAGGCGTGGTGCGTACCGCCGGCGAGATTCATGGCCACCCCGTACTGCAGGGCGGCCTCGCTGGCCTCGATGGTGCCCTGCACCACCCGGAAGGCACGCTCCACGAAGGCCTCGCTCCACGGCAGGCCGATGCGACGCTGTTCGGCGTACGGCAGCGTGCCGTGCACGATGTGGGACACGTACGCCGGCGTGTGTACGCGCAGCAGGTCGTCGAGCGAGGCCGGCGCCGGGTCGTGCAGGCGCTCGGGCGGCACCAAGCCCTCGCGCAACACCCCCTCTCGCAGCAGGGCGTACTTGGCCATGGGGAAGCGGTGGCCGTCGGGGAGGTCGATGGCGTAGCGGGAGGAGGACCACAGGTGGAGCATGGGCGGCAATTTACTGGTGTACCGCAGCGTCTCGACAACAGCAGACGGCAGACGGCAGGAACGACAGCACGCAGACGGGAGGAATATGGAAAGCGGCGGTCGGCGCGAAGCGCCGCCGCCGATTTCCCTACCGCAATGGAAATCGGGCGCGACCGCTTCGCGGCGCGCCCGTTCTTCCGCATTCCTGCTTACTGCGTGCTGTCGTTCCTGCCGTCTGCCGTCTGCCGTCAAGTCGCCCGCGACGAAACCGGCCGCTCGACCTCCACGGCCCGCATCTCCCCCGTGATCTTCCGCGCGTCCTCCTCGTGCGTCTCACTCCGTTCGTCCGCCGGAATGATGCCGAGGTCATTCAGCATCAGCCCCACCGCGTCCGGCACCATCGCGGGCCACAGAAACACCCCCCCGAGGCGCACCAGGGGGCGCGAGGTACGCCCGCTCCCCGCGTACTTGCGCCGCGCCCACAGCTCGTACATCACCGTCAGCAATCCACCGAACGCGGCAAACACGCCCCAGGTGACGAGAGCTTCGCGGAGCGGCACATCGACAAGCATCCACACCAACACGCCGTAGCTGAGCGCGAGCCCCATGATCCCCATGCCTTTGCGCAGCGCGGCGTTGAGCACCACACAGGCCGTGGTCCACAGCAGCACACCGAAAAGGACGATGGCCCACATGATGTTCACGGACAGGATGGTCATGTGCGCGAACATGCAGCCATCGAGGGGATGGCGCCAGCGGCGGAAACCGGATGACCGGATGAGGTATGCACCAGCAGACGGAGCACCGGGAACTGCATCTACGAACGACAAACTCCCCTCGAAATCGCCTGCAGTCGAGGGGAGTGTGCAGTCTGGTGTTTCGGTGGTCGGTTCTCAGGGTGTCCTGCGGACGGCCGTGCTCACCTCGCCGCCTGTGCCCCGATTTCCGCCGCCATGCGCTTGTAGTAGCGCAGCTGCGACCGCTGGTCGGCGGTGGGCGTTCCCGTCCAGCGCCCCACGGCCGAGTAGAGCGTGGCCAGACGGGACTGCAGCTCGCCCGCCTGCCGCTTGAGGTCTTGCGTGGCCGCGTCGGTCCCGCTCAGCGCGCGAACCCGGGCAGCCACCTCGGCAACGGCACCAAGCGTGCCTGCCACATCGCGATGAAATGCGGTCCATGCCATGCGCTCCGCACGCGACACGGTGACACGCGGGTCTTCCTTCACCAGCACCTTCCGCTCGAGCGTCCGGCCATCATGCACGAGCCGCACCGTGTAGGTGCCCGGGAGCACCAGCGGGCCCGGCGTCGTGGCCCGCGGCCCTTCGTCGTCGTCCTCGCCCCCGCCGCTGCGCACCGGCAGGTCGGCATGGCGCAGGTTCCACACCACACGGTTCAGCCCGCGCGCAGCCGACGGTGCGAGCGACTGAACCAGCCGCCCCGTGCTGTCATGCACGGTAATCGCCACCTTCGTGCCGTCGTCGCGCAGCCAGTAGTCCACGAGGGCCCCGTTGGCGGGGTTCTCACCGCGGAAGACCATGTCGCCCGTGTGCGGACGCAGGTTGGTGGTGCGAATCTGATGCGCCGGCTGCAGGCTGAAAAGCTGCGCCGGCATGGCAGTCACCTCGGGGGTGAGCTCCTGCAGCGCATTGAGCTGGTCCAGCACCCACACGCCGCGCGCGTGGGACCCCAGCACCAGCGCGTTGTCGCGCGCGTGCAGCGCAATGTCGTTGAACGGCATGAGCGGCATGTTGGCGCGCAATGACACCCAATGGCTTCCCCCGTTGGGCGAGATGAAGAGGCCGAACTCGGTGGCGAGGTACAACAGCCGCGGATTGCGTACATCCTCCCGTATCGTGCGCGCCACCCGGTTGGGCGGCAGGTCGCCTTCGATACGCGACCACGTGACCCCGTAGTCGGTGCTGCGGTACACGTAGTTGGTCAGGTCATTGCTGCGGTGGTTGTCCACCACCACGTACACCGTGCCGGCCGCGTGGCGGCTGGGTTCCACACCGGCGAACCACGCGTCCTTCGGCAAACCGG
>Ga0315899_10000316_pt1 | contig 59892 bp, 56 predicted proteins | sample LakEriMetagenome_2_FD_203518 | JGI IMG/M metagenome (GOLD analysis project Ga0315899, IMG submission 203518) | Freshwater fungal communities from buoy surface, Lake Erie, Ohio, United States - Buoy 4 MA112 | ecosystem: Environmental > Aquatic > Freshwater > Lake | place: USA: Lake Erie, Ohio... | reverse complement strand
TGGGCGCCGGGGAGACTTCCCCTCAGGGCGACGTCTCACAGAGAGACTTCCCGCCGAGAGACTTCCCATCGCCCCCGGCGCACGCAGCCCCCCAAAGAAAGCCCCTCATGTCGAAACCTCCCACGCCCGCGGCGCTCGCCGGCGCGCGCAAACGCTATGACGCGGGCGAGCCCGTGGGCGCCGTCGCCGCGGATTTGGGGCTCAGCGTCGACGCCTTTCGTCGCCTGCGCGTGAAAAAGGGCTGGCCCCTGCGGTCCAAACCGGCGCCAACGAAACCCGCGCGCGCCGCGCCCGACGCGCCTCCTCCTGCGCGCGCGAAGCCAATGAAGACGAAGACGCCTCCCGCGCAGAACGCTGAAGCCGCCGCTGAAGCCGGCCCGCATCCCGCCGTCGATCTCGACGCCTTGCGCGCGCGGCTTGAGCGCGCGCTGCAAACCGAACTCGCCGCCGTGGAGCGCCGCCTCACCAGCGCCGATCCCACAGAGCCCGGCGAGCGCAACGCCCGCGCGCTGGCGAGCCTCGTGAAGACTTTCGCGGACCTGCGCCGCCTCGCCGCGCCTGCGCGCGCCAAAGCCGGAGCCGATGATGACAGGCCAGCCGACGCGCGACCCGAGCGAGATCTGCCCGCCCTGCGCGCTGAACTTGCGCGACGGCTTGAGCGCCTTGCGGGCGAGGGGCGCGGCGGATGAGTTTCTCGACGGGCTGAGCGCGGAGGAGATCGCCGCCGTGCTCGACGACTGGTCGATGCAGGCGCGCGCCGACCAATGGCCGCCGGAACGCGCCGCCGACGGCGCGCCATGGTTCATCTGGCTCGTGCTGGGCGGGCGCGGCGCCGGCAAGACGCGCACGGGCGCGCAATGGGTGCGCGGCCTTGCGCTTGGCGAGCCGGGCTTCGCCGACAAGCCCGTGGGGCGCATCGCCCTTGTGGGCGAAACGGCGGCGGACGTGCGCGACGTGATGGTGGAGGGCGTGTCGGGCATTCTCGCGGCCCATGGGCGCGACGAACGCCCGCTGTGGGAGCCTTCGCGCCGCAGGCTTGAATGGCCCAACGGCGCCATCGCGCAGGTGTTTTCGGCGGAAGATCCCGAAAGCCTGCGCGGGCCGCAATTCGAATGCGCCTGGCTTGATGAATTCGCCAAGTGGAAGCGCGCGCAGGAGACGTTCGACATGTTGCAATTCGGCCTGCGGCTCGGCGCGCGTCCGCGCCAGCTCATCACCACCACGCCGCGCCCCTCCGCTTTGCTCGCGCGCCTGATGGAGGACGGGCGCACCGCGCTCACCCGCGCTTCGACCTACGCCAACGCCGCCCATCTCGCGCCCGCCTTCATCGAGACCATCGTCGGCCGCTACGCCGGCACGCGCCTTGGCCGGCAGGAGCTGGAAGGCGAGATGGTGGAGGAGGGCGGCGACGCTTTGTGGACGCGCGCGATGATCGAAGCCGCGCGCGTGGACGCGGCGCCGCCTTTGCGCCGCGTGGTCGTGGCGGTCGATCCGCCGGCGTCATCGTCCGGCCGCGCGGACAAATGCGGGCTCGTCGCCGCCGGCCTCGACAAGGATGGATTCCTCTATGTGCTGGAGGACGCCTCTCTGCCCTCCGCGCGGCCGGCGAAATGGGCGCGCGCCGCCGCCGCCTGCGCGCGCCGGCACGAGGCCGATTGCATTGTGGCGGAGGTCAATCAGGGCGGCGAAATGGTGGCCGCCGTTCTGGCCGAGGCCGATCCCGGCCTCATGGTGAAACAAGTGCGCGCCACGCGCGGCAAATATCTGCGCGCGGCGCCCGCCGCCCAATTGTACGAACAGGGCCGCGTGCGCCATGTGGGCGCCTTTCCCGCGCTGGAGGATGAAATGTGCGCCTTCGGCCCCGACGGACTGCCGGGCCGGCGCAGCCCCGACCGGCTCGACGCGCTTGTGTGGGCCATCACCGCGCTCGCTTTGACGCGCCGCGCGCCGGAACCACATGTGCGCCGCGTCTAGCGGCGCACGAAGACTTCCAACGCTGCGCCGCGTTTTTCTTTCTTGATTCCATTCCCATCGGAGCAAGTGATGGCCTCCCTTCTCGCGCGCCTCTTCGGCGCGCAAAAACGCGCGCCCGCGCCGGATGTGAAAGCCCGCGGCGCCCTGTTCGCGTTGCACGCGCTCGCCCAGCCGCGCTGGACCCAGCGCAGTGCGACAGCGCTCATCCGCGAAGGCTATGAGCGCAACGCCGTCGTGCATCGCTGCGTGCGCATGATCGCGGAGAACGCCGCCTCCGTGCCATGGCTCGTCTATATGGGCGAGGACGAGGCGCCCGGCCATCCGCTCGCGCGGCTTCTCGCGCGCCCCAATTCCGGCGAGGCGGGCCCGGCCTTTCTGGAGGCCGCCTTCAGCGACCTCATGCTCTTCGGCGATTGCTATGTGCAGGCCGCCGCCGTCGAGGGCGCGGCGCGCGCGCTCTATCGCCTGCGGCCCGACCGCATGAGCGTCATCGCCGCCGGCGACGGCTGGCCGCGCGCGTTTGAATATCGCGTGGGCGGCGAGACGACGCGCTATTCCATGGGCGAGGGCGGGCAGACGCCGATCCTCCATCTGCGCTGCTTCCATCCCCTCGATGATCACTACGGCCTCGCCCCGCTCGCCGCCGCGCAAACCTCCATCGACGTGCACAATTCCGCCGACGCATGGTGCAAGGCGCTGCTCGACAATTCCGCGCGCCCCTCCGGCGCGCTGGTTTACGCGGGCTCCGCCGGCGCGCTCACCGACGATCAGTTCGCGCGGCTCAAGAGCGAGCTGGATGAAAATTTCTCCGGCGCGCGCAACGCGGGCCGCCCGCTTCTGCTCGAGGGTGGGCTCGACTGGAAGCCGCTCTCGCTCTCACCGAAGGACATGGATTTCGCCCGCGCGAAGGACGACGCGGCGCGCGAGATCGCGCTCGCATTCGGCGTGCCGCCGCTGCTGCTCGGCCTGCCGGGCGACAACACCCACGCCAATTTTCAGGAGGCCAACCGCGCCTTCTGGCGCCAGACCATCATTCCCCTCGTGCGGCGCACGCAAAAGAGCGTCGAAACCTGGCTGGCGCCGAGCTTTCCCGGCGCGCGGATCGAAGCCGATCTCGACGGGCTCGACGCGCTCGCCGCCGAACGCGAGACGGAATGGCGCCGCGTCGGCGCGGCCACCTTCCTTAGCGACGAGGAGAAACGCGCCGCGCTCGGCTATGGCCCGCTCGCGCGCAAATATTCCCCCGACCAGCCGAGGGATGAGCAGGGCCGCTGGACCCTGACCGGCGCGGCTGACGCAAACGAGAACAGCGCGGGCTAATAACTTCAGCTTCACTTTTGGAGGATTGTGAGGAAGAATGGGAGACGGCGGAAAGAAGGTGCACCGAAGAGCTCGCTAAGCCGGTCTGGATGCAGGACCGCCATTGGACCGGAGGGCGGACCACCATCGCGGATTGCGCCATGGGCATCGTGTCGCAAGCGTGCGGAGGCAATGCGGTGAAAAGCGAAAACGAAGCGCGCATGCGCGCAGCCGGCCAGAGCCACCATCGATTCCTCGACGCATTTTATGGCGCGGCGCGTCATCGTGACGAACCGCGCATGCGCGCGGCTCTGGACGCCCTTCGGCGAGACGAGCCGGAAAATGTGTTGAAGCACAGGCTCTTCGAAGCTGAAATTGAGAAATGGATGCGTCGCGCAGATCAGGCTCGCGCCATTCTGGACGACGTCATTTCATCCGGCATGGACGAGGAGGACCATGCCCGCCGCGACCGCGCTGCGCTCGCGTTGCGCATAGGCGATTATGCAAGCGCGCTGGTCGATATTGAGATCGCTCTGCGCAACAAATCGCAGATCGGATTAGCCTTCGAGCCGGATATGCTGTTCCGGCGCGCCACGGCGCTGGCGGAATTGGGGGATCGTGCTTTCGAGGTCGCCGTGGAGAGCCTGCCGGACAGGCGTTTCTACGTGCCCGGCCGCCTCCTGACGCCTGACGATCTGCGTGAGATCTACGAGACGCGTAAAGCTCAACGCGAACAGGGCGGCGCGCGATAGCAGCAATTCCATTGCAAGAGGCAAGTCCATGACGAGTGAGGAGCCTCCCAGCGCGCAGGCCGCCATCCATCGATTGATCGATGACTTCCACGCGGCCGCCCGTGCGCGCGACTTTGCGGCGATGATCGCGGCGATCGAGGATTATCGCATCGCGCAGCCAAACGATCCGCTTCGGCCGACGCTCTTTGAAGCGCGGGCGGCGGCCCGCATGGGGCGACAGGACGACGCGCTCGCCATTCTTGGCGCCGCAATCATGCGCGGGACGCCCGATCCGCGCGACCGGCTGCGGCGCGAGCGCATCACACTTTGTCTGTCTGCAGGCGATTACGAGGCCGCGCTTTCGGATACTGAATGGGCCTTGAAAGCTGATCCTGAGTTTTCACATGCGTGGCGCATGGACCTTCTCTTTTGGCGCGCCACGGCGCTGGCGGAATTGGGAGACCCTACTTTTGAGGCGGCGGTCGAAAGCCTGCCCGACGAAAGCTTTTACGTGCCTAATCGCCTCCTGAAGCCTGACGACCTGCGTGAGATTTACGCCGCTCGCAAAGCTGAACGCGAACAGGGCGGCGCCACTTAACGAAATTAGGAAAAGCCAATGGGCGAGGTCGCGCAAACTTTCGTTGAGCGCGGCGATTTCGCGCATCTGGCGCTCTTTTTGTGGGCGAGCGGGGCGTCGGGCCTTCTGCTTTTCGTTCTGCGCGAACTCGCCTGCGCCAATCGCCGGTTCGACGCCTTCGTGCGCGAGCTGGCCCGTTTCAACCGCAAACATGGAGCCGAGCCATGATGGGCTTGTTCACCCGGGCCGTGCGTCCGCGTCGCCGGCGCGCGCGCGCGATGCGCGATCCTGACGCCGTGTTCCGCGCCTTCGTGCGCACGCTGGAGGCTTTGCGTCTTCAGGCCCGCGCCTTGCAGCCGGAGCGCCGCCCATGACAGCGCGTGATATGAGCGCGATCACGCCTGTGCGCGCGAAAGCCTTCGGCCCCTGCGCCGCGCCGCGCGCGCTGGAGACCAAGCGCGCCGGCCTGCGGCTCGACGGGCTCGATTCCGCCGGCGCCTTTGAAGGCTACGCCAGCCTGTTCGACATGGTGGATCTGGGCGGCGACGCAGTGGCGCCGGGCGCCTTTTCCGCAAGCCTGCGCCGCACGGGCGCGGCCGGCGTGCGCATGCTCTGGCAGCATGAACAGGATCAGCCCATCGGCGCCTGGCTCTCGCTCGTTGAGGATGCGCGCGGGCTGAAAGCGCGCGGCCGGCTCAATCTGGAGGTGGCGCGCGGGCGCGAGGCCTATGCGCTGCTCGCGCAAGGCGCGGTGGACGGCCTGTCCATCGGCTATCGGACGCGCCGCGCACGCAAGGACGCGCGCACCGGCGCGCGCCTGTTGATCGAGCTTGATCTCGTCGAAATCTCCATCGTCACGTTCCCCATGTTGCCGCAGGCGCGCGTGAGCGCCGTGGCGGCCAAGGGCGCGCAGAACTGGCGCGCCGCCGCACGGAGGCTCGAGCGCGCGCTCGCGCGCCACGCGCGCTGACTTTTTCGACAACTCATCCCTCTTGCGTCCGCGCCGCGCGCCGCAGCGCGCCGGGCGAAATCTGTCTGCGGCTTAAATGCAAAGGCGAAACCATGACGCACGCTCTCCCCAGCATTGAAACGAAATCCGCAGGCGACGACTTCGCGGGCCTGCATGAAGCCTTCGCGGCGTTCCGCGAGGCCAACGACGAACGCCTCGCCCAGATCGAGCGGCGCATGGGCGCCGACGTGGTGACGCAGGAGAAGCTCGCGCGCATCGACCGCACGTTGGATGAAACCAAGCGCCGGCTCGACGCGCAGGCTCTGGAGAGCGCGCGCCCGCGTCTGGGCGCCGATGCGCGCGAAGAAGGCCCCGCCGCGCGTCAGGCGCAACGCGAACACAAGGCCGCCTTCCGCGCCTATATGCGCTCAGGCGACAGCGGCGGGCTGAAGACCTTTGAGGAAAAGGCCATGTCGGTGACGTCCGGGCCTGACGGCGGCTTTCTTGTGCCCGCGCCCGCCGAACGCGAAATCGTCCAGCGGCTGGCCAATATCTCGCCGATCCGCGCCATCTCCACCGTGCGCGAAATCTCCGGCGCCAGTTATCGCAAGGCCTATCCCGTGCTCACCGCGGCCGCCGGCTGGGTGGCTGAGAACGCCGCGCGTGCGCAAACCAACAGCCCCCAGCTCGCCTACATGAACTTCCCGGCCATGGAGCTTTACGCCATGCCCTCGGCGACGCAGACGCTGCTCGACGATGCGGCGCTTGATCTCGAGCAATGGCTCGCAGACGAGATCGAAACCGTGTTCGCCGAGCAGGAGGGCGCGGCCTTCGTGAACGGGAACGGCGCGGGCCGGCCCATGGGCTTCCTCGCTTACACGAAGACGACGATGAACGCGCTGGGCCACGGCAAGATCGGCTATCTGCCCACCGGCGCCGCCGGCGCCATGCCCGCCGCCAATCCCTCCGATATTCTCATCGACCTCATTTATTCGCTGCGCGCCGGCTATCGCCAGAACGCGCGCTTCGTGATGAACCGCAAGACGCAAGCCGCGATCCGCAAGCTCAAGACCTCCACCGGCGAATATCTCTGGCAGCCGCCGGCTGTGGCGGGCGCAGGCGCCTCGCTCATGAACTTCCCTATCGTTGAAGCCGAAGACATGCCCGACATCGCGGCGGACAGTTTCTCGCTCGCCTTCGGCGATTTCCGCCGCGGCTATATCGTGGTGGACCGTTTGGGCGTCCGCGTTTTGCGCGATCCTTATTCCGCCAAGCCCTATGTGCTGTTCTACGTCACCAAGCGCGTGGGCGGCGGCGTGCAGGATTTCGACGCCATCCGCCTGCTCAAATTCGGCGTCGCGTAAGCGCCTCTTCAGCGCCAGCCGGCGAGCGTGCGGGCGATCCAGTCCGCATGGGGCGCGAGGATGGAGGCCTGCGTCAGCGCGCCGCAACGGCTCTTGCCGTCGCCCGCGCCGAAGGAGGCGAGCGCGAACACGCTCCCGTCCGCGCGCAACACCGGCCCGCCGGAATCGCCCGTGCACACGCCAAGCCCCTTGCCGGAAGGATCGCGCGCCCACAGAAGCACCGGCGACAGCGGCTCGCGCGTGACGAGCGCGCCTGCGCGCAACACGCCGGCGCCGCTCCCGTCGCCCTCGCGCGTCACGCCGAAGCCAAGCGCCGTGAAGGGCTCGCCGGGCTTTGTCGCTCCATCGCCGGACAGGCGCGCGAGCGCGAAATCCGGCGGCAGGGGCTGGGCGAGGCGCACGAGCGCGAGGTCGATGGTGCGCACGCGCTTCTTCTCGGCGTCGGGCTGGAAGCCCGGATGAAGCACCGTCTCGCTCGCTTCGATGACGCGCGGGGCCCCGGCCCGAGCCGCGTTCACCGCCACGGCCCGCGCGCCATGCACGCAATGGGCGGCAGTGAGCACAATGTCGCGCGCCAGCACGACGCCCGTGCAGAAGCCGCCGCCCTGCGGCTTGTTCATGACCACCATGATCGCCTGCGCGGCCTCGGCCTCGCTCGGCGCGCGCGAAGGGCCCACCAGCGCCTGTGCGCCAGAGCCTGCGGCCAGCAGCGGCGCCAGCGCCAAAAGCCGCGCGAGGCGGGCGATGATGCGGCGCGACGGCTTGGGAGGAAGAGCCATGCGATCTCCAGGTAACAGTCCAGCGCGGGAGCGCCCATGATCCCCATACTCATCCAGCCGCCCGCCGTCGAGCCCATCACCTTGCAACAGGCGAAGGCCTGGCTGCGGGTGGACCATGCGGCCGACGATGAACTGATCACGGCGCTCATTGTCGCCGCGCGCCTTTGCGTGGAGGCCGCCGCGCGCAAAGCGCTCGTGGCGCAGACCTGGCGCCTCTCGATGGACGCATGGCCGGATGGCGACATTGCGATCCCGCTGGCGCCTCTGCGTCAGGTGGTCGCCGTGCGCGTTTATGGCGCGGACAACGTGGCGTCCGCCATTGCGGCGTCCACCTATGTGGTGGATCCGCCCTCCCAGCGCGTGCGTTTCACCACGCCCCCGCGCGAGCCGGGCCGGGCCTTTGGCGATTGCGAGATCGACGTCATCGCGGGGCTCGCCGCGAACGCCGACAGCGTGCCGGCGCCGCTGCGCATCGCCGTACGCATGCTCGTCGCGCGCTGGTTTGAAAGGCGCGGCGACGCCGAAAGCGATTCCCGCTTCGAGACCATGCCGGCGGAGATCGCCGCGCTCATCGCCCCGTTTCGCACGATGAGGCTCGCATGAAAGCGCCCCTCATCGCGGATCTGAATATGCGCCTTGCGCTTGAGGCGCCCGTCGACGCGCCTGATTCCATCGGCGGACTCGTGCGCACATGGAGCCTTGTCAGCGAGGTCTGGGCAAGCGTGCGCCCGCTCTCCAGCGCCCAGCGCCTTGCTGCGGACGGCGCGCAATCTCTTGTCACCCACGCGGTGACCTTGCGTTGGCGGGCGGATGATTTGGGCGACGCGCTTCGAGGAAAGCTCCGTCTCCTCTGGCGGCGGCAAGGGGGGCGGCGCGAAGGGCGCGCGCCAGACGAGTTACTTTTATTACGCCAATTTCGCCGTCGGCCTGTGCGAAGGGCCCATCGCTGAAGTGCGCCGCATCTGGGCCGATGGTCGTGAGCTCGATCAGACGCGATTCAACATCCGCGTTTATCGCGGCGATGAATCGCAGGCGCCGGATTCGCTCATCATCGCGAAGGAAGGCGCAGCCGATGCGCCGTCCTATCGCGGCCTCGCCTATGTGGTGTTCGAGCGCATGCCGCTTGAGGAGTTCGGCAATCGCGCGCCCCAGCTCGCCTTTGAGGTGGTGCGTCCGTTGGCCGGGCTCGGGCCGATGACGCGCGCGCTCGATCTCGCCACGGGCGCCGGCGAGTTCGCTTACGCGTCGGCCGCGCGCTACGCAGTGGCGGGCGATGGCGCCTCGCGTCCGCAGAACCGTCATGCGCTCACGGCGCCAAGCGACTTCAGCGCGGCGCTCGATCAGGCGCAGGCTCTGTGTCCCGGGCTTGCGCGCGTGAGCCTGCCTGTTTGCTGGTTCGGCGACGATCTGCGCGCTGACCAATGCTCCGTGGCGCCGCGCGTGGAGACCGGCGCGCGCTCGACGACGGGCGAGATATGGAGCGTTGCGGGGCTCGGGCGCGAGAGCGCGCAGGCGGCGAGCCTGCGCGACGGGCGGCCCGCCCATGGCGGCACGCCGTCGGACGCCAGCGTTCGCTCGGCCCTCGCGGATCTGAAGGCGCGGGGGCTCAGCGTCGTCTTTCATCCAATGCTGGCGATGGACATTCCCGCAGGCAATGCGCGGGTGGATCCATGGTCAGGCGCAGCGACCCAGCCTTCTTATCCCTGGCGTGGGCGCATCGTCTGCGATCCCGCGCCGGGACGGCCGGGCTCGCCGAACGCCTCCACCGCGCTGCCGGCGCAGATCGACAGCTTTTTCGGATCGGTCGAGCCGGGGCCGAACGAATGGTCTTATCGCCGCTTCGTTCTGCATTACGCCCGCTTGTGCCGCGACGCGGGCGGCGTTGAGGCTTTTCTCATCGGCTCGGAGCTTGCGGGGCTGACGCGTCTGCGCGTGAACGCAGCGTGGTTCCCCGTCGCCGATGCGCTCGCCCAGCTCGCCGCCGACGTGAAGGCCATTCTCGGCGCGAACACGAAAGTCTCCTATCTCGCCCACTGGACCGAATATGGCGGGCAGGTCGGCGCTGCTGGCGCCGATCTGCGTTTTCCGCTCGACGATCTGTGGGCCGCGTCCGACATCGACGCTGTGGCCGTCGCCTTTCGTCCGCCGCTTTCTGATTGGCGCGACGGCGCCCATGCGGATTCCGCGCTCGCGACTTCGTCCGCCGATCTTGATTATCTGCGCGCACGCGTGGCGGGCGGGGAGGGATTTGACTGGTTTTATCCCAGCGAGGACGCGCGGATCGCGCAGGCGCGCGCGCCGCTGACCGACGCGGCTTACGGCGATCACTGGGCCTTCCGCCCGAAGGATCTCGTCGGCTGGTGGTCAAACGAACATGTGAGCCGGCAGGCGGGCGTGCTCGCGCCTGTTTCCAGCGCATGGACGCCGCGCAGCAAGCCGATCTGGCTGATGGGCGTTTCCTGCCCGGCGGTGGACCGCGGCGCCAATGCGCCCGACAGCGCGGGCGCAGGTCCCTGCGACGTCTCCAGCCCTCCGCTCTTTTCGCGCGGCGGGCGCGACGATCTTGCTCAGGCGCGCGCGCTTGAGGCGGTCATCGCGCAGTTCGATCCGCGACATTCCTTGTTCGCGCCTGCGCGCAATCCGGTCTCGCCGGTTTATGGCGGGCGTATGGTCGATCCCGACCGCATTTTTCTCGGCGCATGGGACGTGCGGCCTTTTCCCGCTTTTCCCGCGCGCGCGGACTCATGGGCCGACGCGCCGCGCTGGCGCGCGGGCCCCTGGCTCAACGGGCGCATGGAAAGTCCGCCGCTTGACGCCGTTCTGCAAAATCTTTGCGCGCAGGCGGGCATCGCGTGCGACGCGCAGGCCCATGGCGTTCTTGACGGCTTCGTGGTCGAACGGATGATGTCTCCGCGCGCCGCGCTCGAACAGCTTGCGGATTTCTTCGCGCTTGACGCTGTGGCGGCGGGCGCAGGCGTGCGTTTTCGGCGCCGCGGCGCTGGAGCGGCGCAGGCGCTCACGCTCGACGATCTCGTGGAGCCCGACGAGGGGGAGCTCTATGCGCTCACGCGTGCGCAGGAGAGCGAGCTGCCCTCAAGCCTCTCTCTTTCTTTCTTCGACGGCGACCGCGATTACGAACCCGCCACCGCGCATTCGCGTCGGCTGGAGACGCGCTCTCTGCGCGAAGGCGCTGTTGATGTCGCCATTGTGGCGACGCGCGAGGAGGCGCAAAGGCGCTGCGACGTGTGGCTGCAGGACGCCTGGCGGGCGCGTGAACAGGCTCGCTTCGCGCTGCGTCCGGCGCTGATCGGGTTGGAGGTGGGCGATATGGTGCGCCTGCCCGGCGAGGCGGGCGCGCGCGTCTATCGCATTGACCGCATCGTCGACGGCGCGGCGCGCGAAATCGAAGCGCGGGCCATTGAGCCTGAAATTTTCGATCAGCCGCCCGCCACGCTGGCGGCGCGCCGCACGATCCTTGGCGCGCGTCTGCCGGGTCCGCCTCTCGTCGCCTTTCTCGATCTCGCGCTCGCGCGCGGCGACGGCGCTCTGCAATATGTCGCCGCCCACGCCGATCCGTGGCCGGGCGCCCTCGCCGTGTGGCGGCGCTCGGGCGACGGTTTCGTCCTCGTGCGCATGCTCGAGCAGCCCGCCCGCATGGGTGAAACGCTGGACGCGCTTGGGCCCTGCGCGCCCGGGCGCATCGACCGTCTCAATGAGCCGCGCGTTCAGCTCTATCGCGGAGAGTTTTCATCGCTGCCGCCAGAGGCGGCCTTCGCCGCGAACGTCATCGCCGTCGAAGGCGCAGGCGGCTGGGAAGCGTTCTCCTTCCTCGAAGCCGTCGCCGTCGAGCCCCGGGTATGGCGCTTGCGCGGCCTCGTGCGCGGCCTCGGCGGGCAGGAGAGCCTCGCCGCCCGCACGCTGGCGCCCGGCGCGCGCGTCGTGGCGCTTGACGCCGCGCTCGCGCCCCTCGTCACCGACGCGTCGCTGATCGGCGTGGAGCAGGTCTATCGCATCGGACCGTATTCGGCGGGCCACGCCGACGCCAATGTGGTGGAGCGAACGGCGCGCGCGCGCGATCTTGCGTTGCGGCCCTATGCGCCTGCGCGGCTGAAGGCGCAGCGCAGCGTCGCCGGAGTGACGATCTCCTTCCTGCGGCGCACGCGCATCGACGGGGACGCATGGTCGCTCGTCGACGCCCCGCTTGGCGAGGAGGCGGAGCGCTATGAAATCGACGTGCTGCGGCTCGATGGAGCGACGGTGCGCACGCTCGTCGCAACGCAACCCGTCGCGCTTTATCCCGCCGCCGTCGAGACGGCGGATTTCGGGGCGCCGCAAACGTTCCTGCGTCTGCGCGCTTTTCAGATCAGCGTCGCCGCCGGTCGCGGCTTCGCGGGCGAGGCGACGATTCCCGTCGCCTGATCCAAACCCTCCGTCAGAGGACGTTCCATGACCGACACGGCCAATCTCGCGTTGCCTCTTATGGAGGCGGCGCAGGCGCAAAAGCACGTCACCCACAACGAGGCGCTGGCGCAGCTCGACGCCTGCGTGCAGGTAAGCGTGATCGCCCGCGGGCTCGCCGCGCCGCCCGCCGCGCCCGCGCGCGGCGCGCGCTACATCGTGGCGGCCGGAGGAACGGGCGCCTTCGCCGGCCATGTGGACGAGATCGCCTATCGCGATGAGGCGGGCTGGCGCTTCGTCAAGCCGCAGACGGGCTGGATCATCTGGTCGCAGGCGGACGGCGCGCCTTTCGTGTTCGTCGACGGCGGGTGGGCGCGGCTTGATTGGCGCATGCTTGCGCCCGCCAATCTGCGCCTCGCGGGTCCCGGCGCCGTCGTCAATGTGAGCGCGGCGCGCACGCTCAGCGCGATCGATGATGGTCGCGTGCTCGCGGTGAATGCTGTGAGCGCGCTCGTTCTCACCGTCCCCGCCAATCTCCCGGTCGGTTTCGCCTGCGTCGTCGTGCAGGTCGGCGTGGGACAGGTCACGTTCGTTGGCGGCGTCGGCGCGACGCTCGGTCAGGTCGCCAACGCCTTCAGAACATCCGGGCGCCACGCGCGCGCCGATCTCGCATGCGTCGGCGCAGGCGCTTTCGTTTTGTCCGGTTCGCTCGTGGCGTGAGCCGCGCGCGCCATCGCCCGCAAGGGCCAGCTTAGAGGAGAAACGCATGAGCAAAACGCAAACCTCCGCAAATGCTCCGGTGGCGGGCGCCGATGCCTCCGCCCAGTCCGGCGCGGAGACGGGCAAGCCCTTCTGGGCTTCGCAGACCGTGTGGTCGGCGCTCGCAGTGATTGGCGCCTCGGGCGCCGGCGCCTTGCTCGCCTGGCGTGCGCGCGACATGGAGGGGCTCGCCGCCGCCATCACCGCGCTTCTGGGCGGAGTCAACGCCATCGTCGGCCGCTTCCGCGCCGATCTGCCGCTGCGCTGAAAGGTTGGTTGACATGGGCCGGCTGACGCTGGTTTTCGCCGCGTTCGCCTTCGCCGCCGGCCTCGCCCTGTCGGCGGCGGTCTGGATGCGGACGGCGCTGCGCGGGGAATATGAGCGCGGCGCGGCTTTCGGGCGCGCGCAGGCGCAGGCCCGCGCCGACGAAAGCGCCCGCGCCGCGGCGGCGCGCGCGCAGTCTCACGCGGCGCGAACGCAGGCGGCCCTCGCAGGCCTTGAGGACGAACGCGACCGCCTTCAGGAGCGCATGGATGATCTCGAACGCGAAGCCGTCCGCGCGCGGACCCAGACGACTGGCTCCGGCGCTGGCGATTCTGTCTGCCTTGATCCTTCCCTCGTGCGCGCCCTGGACGCGATCGGTCGCTCCGGCCTTTCGTCCCGCGCCTGCCCCTGACGCGCTCATGCGGGCCTGCCGGCCGGCGCAGGCCCTGCCGCAGGGCGGCCTCGCCGCGCCGGAGATCGCTCGCCTGTGGGCGCGCGACCGTTTTGCTCTCGCCCAATGCGCCGGGCGCCTCTCGGCGCTCGCCGGCCATGTGCGCGGTCAGGAGGCGGCCGCCAGCGAAGCCGCGGCGGGCGAAGCGGCGCCATGACCCGTTCAGGCGCCGTTCATCCCATGCTGCTAGGCTTGGCCCATGGTTCCGGTTTTCGTCCTCGCGCTGGCCTTTTACGCGTCCCTTGAAGCGAGCCCTCTCGCAGCCTCGCCCGATGAGGCGGCCCCCGCTGCGCCCGTTGCGGCGGCGGCGCCTGAGCGCGTCTGCCTGTCGGCGGCGGAGACCCGCGCGGCCGTGGCGCGCCACGGGCTCGTCGATCCGCTCGCGGCCCTGCGTGCGGCCGCCCGCAAGGCCCAGGCCGATCCCTTGCGCTCGCGGCTCTGTCGCGTGGGCGCAGGTTTCGTGTATGAGATGGCGCTGCTGCGGCGCGACGGCAAAGTGCTGCGCGTGAACGTGGACGCGGCGACCGGGCAGCCCGCCGGCAGGAATTGAGGGCGGCTGGCGAAGGCGAGGCGGAGGCGGTCAGGTGCGTTTGCTCGTGGTCGAGGACGACAAGGATTTGAACCGGCAGCTCGTCGCCGCGCTGGAGGAGGCGGGCTACGCGGTCGACAAGGCGTTCGATGGCGAGGAGGGCTGGTTCCTCGGCGACACCGAGCCCTATGACGCGATCGTCCTCGACATCGGCTTGCCGAAAAAGGATGGCCTTTCCGTTCTTGAAGAATGGCGCCGCGCGGGCCGCAAGACTCCGGTTCTTCTGCTCACCGCGCGCGACCGCTGGAGCGACAAGGTGCAGGGCTTCGACGCCGGCGCCGACGATTACGTGGCCAAGCCCTTCCACATGGAGGAGGTGCTGGCGCGCCTGCGCGCGCTCGTGCGCCGCGCCGCCGGCCATGCCTCAAGCGAACTCGCCTGCGGGCCCGTGCGGCTCGATGCGCGCTCGGGCCGCGTGACGGTGGACGGCGCCGCCGTGCGTCTCACCTCGCACGAATATCGCCTGCTCTCCTACATGATGCACCACGCCGGCCGCGTGGTCTCCCGCGCGGAGCTGATCGAACATCTCTACGATCAGGACTTCGATCGCGACTCGAACACGGTGGAGGTGTTCGTCGGCCGCCTGCGCAAGAAGCTCGGCGTCGACGTGATCCAGACGATCCGCGGTCTGGGCTATCTGCTCGCGCCTCCGTCGCCAACGGCGCGCTGACGTGGCGCAGATTTTCCGCCTGCCGCCCGGCGGCGAACGCTCCATCCCCCAGCGCCTGTTCATCTCCGCCGCGTTCTGGAGCGCGCTGGTGCTGATCGTCGCCGGCGTCGCTCTTTCGGCGATTTATCGCGCCTCCGCGCAGCGCGCGTTTGACGAACGGCTCGAAGTCTATCTGCGCGCGCTCGTCGCCGATGTCGCCATGGGCGAGGAATCGACCGGCCAGCTCGGCGAGCCGCAGTTTGAGCTGACGCGTTCAGGCTGGTACTGGCAGGTTTCGCGCGTGGACAGCGAGATGGTGAAGACCTCGCGCTCCCTTTTCGCCGCGCGTCTGCCCTCGCTCGCGCAGGCGGGCGTGGCGCCCGACGTCACGGGCCTGCGCAAGGGCGACGTGAACGGCCCGGACGAGCGTCGCCTGCGCATGGTGGAGCGCATCATCGACGTGGGCGGCGACGGCCAATGGCTGGTGCAGGTCGCGGCCGCCGCCGAGGAAGTGAACGCGCAAACGCGCTGGTTCGTTTTCGCGCTGTTCGTCTCCTTCCTTACGCTGGGCGCGGCGCTGGTGGGCGCGACCGCTTTGCAGGTGCGTTACGGCCTGAGGCCGTTGCGCAGGCTGCAGGACGAAGTGGCGGCGATCCGCCGCGGCGAAAGCGACCGCATCGACGGCGCCTTCCCGCAAGATCTCGCCCCGCTCGCCGGCGAGCTCAATCTGCTCATCGCTTCCAATCGCGAAGTGGTGGAGCGCGCGCGCACCCACGTCGGCAATCTCGCCCATGCGCTGAAGACGCCGCTCAGCGTCATCGCCAACGAAGCGAACGCCGACGCCTCGCCGCTCGCCGGCAAGGTGCGCGAACAGACCGCGCTCATGCGCGATCAGGTGACCTATTACCTCGACCGCGCGCGCGCAGCCGCGCGCTCCACCATGATCGGAACGCTCGCGGACGTAGAGCCCGCCTTGCAGGGGCTTGTGCGCACGTTTGAGAAAATCTGCGCCGAGCGTGGCGTGCTGTTCGATCTTGAATGCGAGCCCGGCCTGCGGTTTCGCGGCGAGCGGCAGGACCTTGAGGAAATGGTCGGCAATCTCGTCGACAACGCCGGCAAATGGGCGGCGACGCGGGTCTTTGTTCACGCGCAGGCCGAGCCCGATGAGGCGGGCTCGGCTGGGTTTCTTCTTGTGTGCGTAGAGGACGACGGGCCGGGGCTGCCTCCTGACCAGCGCGCGGAGGCTGTGACTCGCGGCCGCAGGCTCGATGAGACGAAACCGGGCTCGGGGCTGGGACTGTCCATCGTCGCGGATCTGGCGAAGGTCTATGGCGGCGCGCTGGAACTGGGCGATTCCGACATGGGCGGGCTTAAGGCGCGCCTGCGCCTGCCAAGGGCGTGATGGGAGTGTCGTATCGAAGGCTAACGGCGGCGTATTAGACTTGGCGCGCCTTGATCTTGTCCGAAGATTGTGTAGTTTCGCGGATCGCTGGAGACTGATCGTTTTTCGCAGTTTTTATTGGTGAACGTCGATGCTCAAAGCTCGGGATTTCGTTTCTGCACGTGAATTGTCCGGCTGGTTTGTGAACGCAGCCGATCGAGATGCTGGTGAAGCCATCACGCACCTCAAGGTTCAGAAGCTCGTTTACTACGCTCAGGCTTGGTTTCTGGCGAATTTTGATCGTCCGATTTTCGAGGAAGAGATGGAAGCTTGGACGCACGGGCCTGTTGCTCCGTCCGTTTATGACAAGTATCGCGGCAAGAGATTTGAATCTCTTCCCCTTGAAAGGCAGCCTCGAGTGCCTCTCTCTCTTGAGCCCTTCCTAAAAGAAATTCAAAAAGAATACGGTCAGTTCACGGCCAAGCGACTTGAGTTCATGACCCATGCTGAGGGGCCTTGGATCGAGACGCGCGGCGCGCTGCCACTTGAGGCGAAATGCACTAGGCCGATCAGCAAATTGTCCATCAGAAATTTTTATGCGGCCCGCCTTGGGAAAAAACCGATCAAAAAGCTTCCGCATCAATAGCGGCGTGCAGCAGCGACAGCCTGCGATAAACGCGCGAACCGTCTCCCACCAAGAAGACGGTCGCGTCAACGTGTGTTTCAAATATTACCAACGCGGGCGGGAGTGTCTTTCTCATTGGGAGAAAGACGAAGTTAAACGACTTTCTCACTGGCTTGAGAAAATGGGCCAGAGAACGCCCGCGGAAATTCGTTCCAACACGGGCACTTGCCACAAACATATGGGTAAGAGCAAAGCGTCGCTCCCCGCGGGGTTGAGCGAAGACATTGATCTCTTTTCCTTGGATGTCGGGGCTAAGCAAAGGGTTCATGGGTGTTTCGTGCGTGAGAATTTTTTTCTGATCTGGCTGGATCGCGAGCACAAGTTCTTCAGTTGAACCCTGCGAAATCGGACCCATTCGTCAGCGATTCCGCCTGTCTAGTTAAGGCTAAGTTTTGGGTTTGACGCCCTGTCCAGCCCGCCTGACGCTTTCGCCGCTTTCGCTTCAAATTCCGGGCCGGACGTGAGACAAGCGGTGGCATGATCTGGCTCGTCTTCGCTCTCCTGACGCTCGCCGCCGCCCTCAGCGTCCTTGTGCCGCTGGCGCGGGCGCGCACGCTCGCCGCCGAGACGGCCTCCCGACAGGCGCTCGACGTCGCCTTCTATGAGAGCGAGCTCGCCGCCATTGCTCGTGACGAGGCGCGCGGCCTGATCGGCGCGGCGGAAGCGCAGGCGGCCCGCGCCGAGGCCGCGCGCCGTCTCATCTCCGCTCCTGCGACGCCCGGTGAGCCCCAGGCCTCTCGCGTGGTTCGCGCCGGCGCGGCCTTGCTCGCCCTTCTCATCGTCTTCGGCGTGGGGCTTGGCGTTTATCTGCGCATCGGCGCGCCGCACTTGCCCGACCAGCCGCTCCTCGCCCGCCGCACGGCGCCCCTTGAGCAGATGGACACAATGGCCGCGATCGCCCGCGTCGAGGCCCATCTCGCCGCCAATCCTGATGATGGGCGCGGCCATGAGGTGCTCGCGCCGATCTATATGCAGATCGGCCGCTATGAGCAGGCCGCCAACGCCTTCGCGCAGGCGAGCCGCCTGCTGGGCGCCACGCCCCAGCGCGCCGCCGCTGAGGCCGAAGCCCATATGATGGCCGCGCAGGGCCGCATGGTTCCGCAGGCGCGCGCCGCCATCGCCCGCGCTCTGGCGCTCGACCCCTCCATGCCGCAGGCGCGCTTCTACGAAGGGCTCGCGGCCGAAGAGGACGGCGACAAGGCGCGCGCGGCCGATCTGTGGTCGCGCCTTCTGGCGGACGCGCCCCCCGGCGCCCCTTGGGCGACGACTGTGCGCGCGAAACTGGAAGGGCTGGGCGCAACCCCGCCCGCCCCGCCCGCGCCGCGCGCGGGACCGGCTGGCGAAGCCGCCGCCGCCATCGCGAGCCTGCCGCCGGCGGAGCGCATGGCCGCCGTGCGCGGCATGGTGGATGGGCTCGCCACCCGCCTTGCGGCGGATGGTCGCGACCTTGAGGGTTGGCTGCGTCTTCTCCGCTCTTATGTAACGCTGGGCGAACGCGCGAAGGCGGTTGAGGCGCTGGCGGACGCGCGCCGCGCCATGGCGGACGACGCGGCTGGGCGCGAGCGGCTCGCCGCCGCCGCCCGCGAGCTCGGACTGGAAAACTGACGATGACCCGCAAACGCCGTCGCCTTGTTCTGATCTCCGGCTCGCTCGGCGCTTTCGCCCTCGCCCTTGGCCTCGCCCTGTTCGCGCTGCGCGACAACATCGTGTTCTTCTACACGCCGGGCGAGATCGTCGAGAAAGGCGTGCAGCCCGGCGTGCGCCTGCGCCTCGGCGGGCTGGTGAAGGAAGGGTCCATCGAAAAGGGCGAAGGCCGCGCCGTTTCCTTCACGGTGGTGGATGCGCAAAGCGAAATCCGCGTGCGCTATTCGGGCGTGTTGCCGGATCTCTTCCGCGAAGGGCAGGGCGTGGTGGCTGAAGGCGTGCTGGAGGCCGGCGTCGCCTTCAAGGCGGATTCCGTGCTCGCCAAGCACGATGAAAACTACATGCCGCGCGAAGTCGCGGACTCCCTCAAGAAACAAGGTCACTGGCAGCCGGGCGAAAAACCCGCGCCCGCAGCGGCCGGAGGAAGCGCGCGATGATCGTCGAAACCGGCCATTACGCCCTCGTTCTGGCGCTCGCTCTCTCCATCGTTCAGGCGGTGGTGCCGCTGTGGGGCGCGCTTGCGCGCGACCGCGCGCTGATGGCGGTCGCAGCGCCCGCGGCCCATGCGCAATTCCTGTTCACCGCGCTGTCCTTCGCTGCGCTGACTTACGCCTATGTGGTCTCCGATTTCTCGCTCATCAACGTGATCGAGAACTCCCACTCGCAAAAGCCGCTGATCTATAAAATTTCCGGCGTCTGGGGGAACCACGAAGGCTCGATGCTGCTGTGGGTCCTCACGCTGGCCCTGTTCGGCTCGCTCGTCGCCTTGCGCGCGCGGCGCATGCCGCAGGATCTGGCGGCGAGCGTGCTCGCCGTTCAGGCATGGGTTTCGGCGGCGTTCTTCCTGTTCATTCTCTTCACCTCAAATCCCTTCGCCCGCGTGCCGCTTGCGCCGATGGAGGGCCGCGACCTTAACCCGATCCTGCAAGACCCCGGCCTCGCGATTCATCCGCCGCTTCTCTATCTCGGATACGTCGGCTTCTCGATCACCTTCTCCTTCGCCGCCGCCGCGCTCATCAACGGGCGCATCGACGCGCAATGGGCGCGCTGGGTGCGGCCATGGGCGCTCATCGCCTGGATGTTCCTCACCCTTGGCATCGCTATGGGCTCTTATTGGGCCTATTACACGCTGGGCTGGGGCGGCTTCTGGTTCTGGGATCCGGTTGAGAACGCTTCGCTCATGCCATGGCTCGCAGGGACCGCGCTTCTGCATTCCGCGCTCGTTATGGAGAAGCGCGACGCCCTGAAAGTGTGGACCGTGTTCCTCGCGATCCTAGCCTTCTCGCTGTCGCTCCTCGGAACGTTCCTTGTGCGCTCCGGCGTGCTGACGTCCGTCCATTCCTTCGCGAGCGATCCTGAGCGCGGCGTGTTCATTCTCGCCATTCTCGTCTTCTTCATCGGCGGCTCGCTGGCGCTCTTCGCGTTGCGCGCGCAATCCCTGCGTCAGGGCGGCGTCTTCGCGCCGGTCTCGCGCGAGGGCGCGCTGGTGCTCAACAATCTCTTGCTGACCACAAGCTGCGCGACGGTCTTCGTCGGCACGCTCTATCCGCTGGCGCTTGAGTCGATCACCGGCGAAAAGATCACCGTGGGCCCGCCGTTCTTCAATCTGACGTTTGGCCTCATTTTCCTGCCGATCTATCTCGTGATGCCGCTTGGCCAGATGCTCGCCTGGAAACGCGGCGATCTTTTGGGCGCGGCCCAGCGTCTCGTTTTCGCGCTTGGCGTGGGGCTTGTGGCCGCCGCCCTGTTCGCTGCGATCCACGGCGAGCCCGTCTGGTCTTACGCCTGCGCGGGGCTTGCGCTCTTCGCCATCGTCGGCGCTTTCGCTGACATCTACGCGCGCGCCACAGGCGGCGGCTTTGCGCCCGCGATGATATGGCGGCGCGCAATTGGCCTGCCGCTCTCGGCATGGGGCACGGCGCTGGCCCATGCCGGCATGGGCGTGAGCCTGCTCGGCATCGCCGCCACGGGCTGGGGCGTGGAGCGCATCGTCTCCATGCGGGCGGGCGACACGGCGGACCTCGGCCGCTTCATGGTGACCATGGACTCGCTGAAGGAGCGCCAGCAGAACAATTACGTCGAAACCGAAGCCGTGATGACGATCCGCTCAGGCGGCGTGCTCGTCGGCGTGATGACGCCGGCGCGCAAATTCTACGGCGCGCGCCGCATGACGACGACGGAAGCGGGTCTCATGACGGTCGCCCTCGGCCAGATCCATATCGTTCTGCCGGAGCAAAACCCCAACGGCTCCATCGACGTGCGTATGTACTGGAAGCCCTATGTGGCGCTGATCTGGCTTGGCGCCGTCCTCATGTTCATCGGCGGCGGCGCGTCGCTGGCGGACAGGCGCCTGCGCATCGGCGTGGCGCGGCGCGCGCAGCCCAGAACAGCCGGCCCCGCGCCGCAGGCGGCGGAATGACGATGCGCGCGCGTTTTCCCTTTTTCCGGCGTCTGGCGCTCGCGCTGGCCATCGTCTTGTCGGCGGCTGCGCCCGCTCTTGCGGTCCAGCCGGATGAAATCCTCCCCGACAAGGCGCTGGAGCAGCGGGCGCGGAGCTTGTCCGCGGGCCTGCGTTGCCTCGTCTGTCAGAACCAGTCGATCGACGATTCCAACGCGGCGCTGGCCCGCGACCTGCGCATGGTCGTGCGCGAACGCCTTGTCGCCGGCGACAGCGACGGGCAGGTGATGGATTACGTCGTCGCGCGCTACGGCGAATTCGTTTTGCTGAAACCGCCAGTGAAGGCGGAGACGCTTCTTTTGTGGACGTCGCCGTTCGTCCTGCTCGCGATCGGCTTTCTGTGGCTCCTCCTGCGCGCGCGTACGCAGCGGGCGGCGGCGCTCACGGACGCGCCCGCGCTCACCGACGAAGAGAGGCGCGCCCTCGAGCGCGCTCTGGCGCAGGCCCGCGGGGACGAGGCGCCCGCCAAGCGCGGGTGATCGTTTCACGGCCGCCGTCTAAGCAGCTTCCAGCATTACGGATTTTTCATCTTCCCTCCACGGGCGCGCAAGCTCGCGCCCCCCATCTTCTGAGCTTGGGGGCCGATCAATTGGTCAAGGTTCAGGAGAGAGTCCATGCACGCCGTTTCCTCGCGTCGTCCATCTCTGCGCCGGACGCTTCTCGGCGCCGCCGCAGTCCTTGCGCTCGCGCCCGGAGTCGCCCTCGCGCAAAATTCAGTTTCTCCGACGCCGGTCGCGCCGCAGGGGCAGGCGCTCATCGTCGCGCCCGGCGCCATTCCCAGCTTCGCCGACGTCATTGAGCGCGTGAAAGGCGCCGTCGTCTCCGTGCGCGTGCGCGTCGGCGGCGAAGATGACGAGGCGCGCGCCGGCTTGCCCGGCCTGCAGCCCGGCGATCCGCTGGAGCGCTTCTTCCGCCGTTTCGGGGAGGACGGCGCGCCCGGCGCGCGGCGCGGGCGCCCGCGCGGTCCGCAGGCCATCGCGCAGGGCTCGGGCTTCATCATCACCGCCGACGGCTATGTGGTCACCAACAACCACGTGGTGAAGAACGCGCAGGACGTGCAGGTCGGCCTCGACGACGGGCGCAGCCTCTCGGCAAAAGTCGTCGGCGTTGATGAGAAGACAGATCTCGCGCTTTTGAAGATCAACGAGCAGGGGCCTTATCCCTTCACCGAATGGGCGGACGGCGCGCCGCGCGTGGGCGATTGGGCTCTCGCCGTGGGCAATCCCTTCGGTCTCGGCGGAACGGTGACGGCGGGCATCGTCTCGGCGCGCGGCCGCGACATCGGCGCAGGGCCATATGACGACTTCATCCAGATCGACGCGCCGGTCAATCGCGGCAATTCCGGCGGGCCGACATTCGACGTGCACGGCCGGGTGGTGGGCGTGAACACGGCGATCTACTCGCCCTCCGGCGGCAGCGTCGGCATCGGCTTCGCGATTCCCTCCGCCGTGGCGCGCGACGTGATCGACGCACTGCGCGAGCACGGGCATGTGGCGCGCGGCTATATCGGCGTGCAGATCCAGCAGATCACGCCGCAGCTCGCCGAAAGCCTGCGCCTGAAGAACACGAAGGGCGCGCTCGTGGCCGACGCCCAGCCCGATGCGCCGGCGGCGAAAGCGGGTCTGCGCGCGGGCGACGTGATCATCGCGGTCAATGGCGCGCCGGTGGACAATCCGCGCGATCTTTCCCGCCGCATCGCAGCTATCGGGCCTGAGAAGAACGTGCGCGTCACTTTTCTGCGTGACGGGCGCGAGGGGAGCGCCGACGTGACCCTCGCGGCGCTTCCCGACCAGTCGGCCTCCGCGCGTGCGCAGCCGAGCGACCGTCAAGGCGATGAGCGCGACGACCGCGGACCCGGCCGGCGTCTTGGCCTGCGGCTTGCGCCCGGGCAGGGCGGCGCGCTTGTGGCGGAGGTCGAGCCCGCAAGCCCGGCCGCGCGGCAGGGCCTGCGCGAGGGCGACCTGATCGTCGAGGCTGCGGGCAGACCCGTAACGCGCCCGGCCGACGTCGCCGAGGCTTTGCGCGAGGCGCGCCGCGGCGAGCGCAGGACCGTGCTGCTGCGCGTGCGCACAGGCGAGTCGACCCGCTTCGTCGCTTTGCCGACGGGTCCCGCCTCCTGAGGGCGCGCCCCCGCCTCGCGCCGGCGGCTCCTGAGCCGGCGTGGGGCGCGGCCTGCCGCTTTCGCCAAAGGCTTGCTATATGTCGCCCATGCGCATCCTCATCATCGAAGACGACAGGGAAGCCGCCGGCTATCTCGCCAAAGCCTTCCGCGAGGCGGGCCATGTGGCCGATTGCGCCGCCGACGGGCTCGAAGGCTATGCGCAGGCGGCGGAGGGCGGCTATGACGTGCTCATCGTCGACCGCATGTTGCCCAAGATGGATGGGCTGTCGCTGATCGGCGGCCTGCGAAAACAGAACATCGGGACGCCTGCGCTCATCCTCTCCGCGCTGGGCGCCGTCGACGATCGCGTGAAAGGCCTGCGCGCCGGCGGCGACGATTATCTCGCCAAGCCTTACGCCTTCAGCGAATTGCTCGCGCGCGTGGAGGCGTTGTCGCGCCGCAAGAGCGCGCCTGCGCAGGACGCCACCACTCTGCGCGTCGCCGGGCTCGAACTTGATCGCCTCGCCCACAAGCTCACGCGCAACGGCAAAGAGATTCCCCTTCAGCCGCGCGAATATCGCCTGCTTGAATATCTTATGCGCCATGCGGGGCAGGTGGTGACGCGCACCATGCTTCTCGAAAACGTTTGGGACTATCATTTCGACCCGCAGACCAATGTGATCGACGTGCATATGTCGCGCCTGCGCTCCAAGATCGACAAGGGCTATGACGCCCCGCTTCTGCACACGGTGCGCGGCGCCGGATATATGATCCGTGACGGCGCTCGGTAAGCTCTTCCGCACGACCGCCTTCAAGCTGTCGATCGGCTATCTCGTCATCTTTGCGATCGGCGCCGGCGTCGTCACGACCTGGGTGTCGTGGAACGTGCGCCGGCTCATTGACGAGCAGATTGGCGCGACGGTGGAGGCCGAGATCAATGGCCTTTCCGAACAATATGCGCAAGGCGGCGTGCGCCGGCTCGTGGACGTGGTGGAGCGGCGCGTGCGCCAGCCCGGCGCGTCGCTCTACCTCGTCACCAATTTCCAGGGGCAGGCGCTGGCTGGCAATATCAAAAGCCTGCCGCCTGACGTTCTGCGACAGCCCGGCGTGCGCGAGACGATTTATGAGCCCGCCGGCGAGCAGGGCGTGGAGCGGACCGCGCTCGCCCGCATCTTCCTTCTGCCCGGCGGCTTTCGCCTGCTGGTGGGTCGCGACCTCGGCGACCGCGAGACCCTGCGCGACGTGATGGGCCGTGCGCTTCTCGTCTCCCTGTTCTGGCTTATCGCGATCGGCACACTCGGCGGCTTGTTCATGGCCCAGCGCGTCTTGCGCCGCGTCGACGCGATCAACGCGAGCGTGCGCACGATCATGGATGGCGACCTTTCAAGGCGCCTCCCGCTCGCCGGCGCCAACGATGAACTGGATCGCCTCGCAGACAATCTCAACGCGATGCTCGACCGCATTCAGGATTTGATGACCGGCGTGCGCGAAGTGTCCGACAACATCGCCCATGACCTCAAGACGCCGCTCACGCGCCTGCGCAACCGCGCGGAGGAGGCTTTGCGCACCGCGCGCGACGCTGACGAATGTCGCATCGCGCTTGAGAAGATGATGGAGGAGGCCGACCATCTTATCCGCGTGTTCAACGCGCTTCTCACCATCGCCCGTCTTGAGGCTGGCGGCGAGCGACGCGACGACGTTGTCTTCGATCTCGCCGACATCGCCCGCGACGTCGCGGAGCTCTACGAGCCGGTGGCGGAAGAGGCGGGTCTCGCGCTGGAGCTCGACGCGCAGGGCGCGACGCTTGTGCGCGGCAGTCGCGAGCTTGTGGGGCAGGCGCTCGCCAATCTTGTCGATAACGCCATCAAACATGGCGCGCCCCCTTCGCCCGGCGCGGCTGCGCTCGTGCGGGTGGAGCTGCGGCGGCGGGGAAGCGACGTTAGCCTCGCCGTATGCGATCATGGCCCCGGCGTGCCGGAGAGTGAGCGCGAACGCGTCCTTGGCCGCTTCGTGCGTCTGGAAGGCGCGCGCTCGCGCCCGGGCTCGGGCCTTGGCCTTTCGCTTGTCGCGGCGGTGGCGCGGCTGCATGATGGCGCCGTGACGCTTGAGGACAACAGGCCGGGGCTGCGCGTCGTTCTGCGATTGCCAGCCGCCCCCGAAACGAAGAAGGCTGATTAAGGCTCCATGGCGACGACCAGACGCACGGGCGCGGATGCGCAGGCTCCCCTTCACGCGCAGCTCGGCCTCGCGCCCGACCATCTCCACGCGCCTCGCGCCGCGGATCTGAAACGGGCGCGCGCGCGACTGAAGGAGCTTGCGGCCGAGAATGAAAGCCTCGCCGCCCTCGTGAAGCGCAAGCCGGTGGCGGATCTCCTGCTGGGTCTCGCGACGGGCTCGCCCTATCTTTGGCGTCTCGCCCTTGCCGATCCGCAGCGCCTCGTGGAATTGCTGGAGCGCGCGCCGGAGGCGAGCCTCGCCGATCGCCTTGCGCGCCTGCGCGCGGATTGCGCCGCCGCCGCCAGCGATGAGGAGGCGATGAGCGCTTTGCGCGTCGCCAAGAACAGCGCCCATCTGCTCATCGGCCTCGCCGATCTTGGCGGCGTCTGGAGCGTCGATGACGTGACGCGCGCGCTCTCCGATCTCGCTGACGAACTCGTCGCCGCCTGTCTGCGCTATCTTCTCGCGCGCGCGGGCGAAGCCGGCAAGCTCGCCATCGCCGATCTCGCCGCGCCCGAAGGCGCCTGCGGCCTCGTGATCCTCGCGCTTGGCAAGCACGGCGCGCGCGAACTGAATTACTCAAGCGACGTCGATCTCGTCGCCTTTTACGATCCCGAGTCTCCGGCCATCCCGCAGGACGCGGCGCCGGCGCCGATTTACGTGCGCATCACGCAGGGTCTCGCCAGATTGTTGCAGGAGCGCACGGGCGAGGGCTATGCATTGCGCGTGGATTTGCGCCTGCGGCCCGATCCCGGCTCCACCAGCGTCGCAATCTCGCTGCCTGCGGCTTTCGATTATTACGAGACGCTCGGGCAGAACTGGGAGCGCGCCGCCTTCATCAAGGCGCGGCCCGTGGCCGGGGAGATCGCGCTGGGCGAGCGCTTCCTGAAGGACCTCGCGCCCTTTATCTGGCGCAAATATTTCGACTACGCCGCCATCGCCGACATTCACGCCATGAAGCGGCAGATTCACGCGGTGCGTGGCCACGCCGACATTGCGGTGGCGGGCCATGACGTGAAGCTCGGTCGCGGCGGCATCCGCGAGATTGAGTTTTTCGTTCAGACCCAGCAATTGATCTTCGGCGGACGGCGTCCGCAGCTGCGCGGTTCGCGCACCCTCGACATGCTGGTGGAATTGCACAAGGACGGATGGGTGACGCAGGAGGCGGTGGGCGATCTCTCCGCAGCCTATCGCTATCTGCGCCCGATTGAACATCGTCTGCAAATGGTCGCTGACGAACAGACTCAGCGCCTGCCAGCCGAAGACGATGAGCTTTCGGCCTTCGCTTTGTTCTGCGGCTATGAGAGCCTTGACGCCTTCGCCGCTGCGCTCACCGCGCAGATGACGAAAGTGGAGCATCATTACGCCCGTTTGTTCGAACACGCGCCGGGGCTCGACAGCGGCGCCGGCAGCCTCGTCTTCACCGGCGTCACCGACGATCCGGAGACGCTTGAAACCCTGCGGCGCATGGGCTTTCAGGAGCCTGATAAGGCGACGGAGACCGTGCGCGGCTGGCATTTCGGCCGTCGCGCCGCCGTTCAGAGCGCGCGCGCCCGCGAGGTTCTGACGGAACTCGTGCCGGCCCTGCTCGAATCCTTCGCCGGCAGCGGCGATCCTGACGCTGCGCTCGCGGCGTTCGACAGGGCGCTGGCGCGCATGCCGGCGGCCATCGAACTGTTCTCAATCCTCAAGTCGAACGCCAGCGTGCGCGAATTGTTCGGTGACATTCTCGGCGGCGCGCCGCGTCTTGCTCAGGTGGTCGCGCAGCGCCCCCATGTGCTCGACGCGGCAATTGATCCCGCTTTGCTCAGCGCGCAGCCGGGCGAGGCCTATTATGAGGCGCGTCTGCGGGAGGCGGCGGCCCGCGCGGCCAGCACGGAAGCTTTCCTCGACGACATCCGCGACATCGCGCAGGAGGAAATGTTCCTTATCGGCGTGCGCACGCTGTCCGCCGCCATCGACGCGGGCGCCGCCGGTCCCGCTTATTCCGCGCTCGCCGCCGCCATGGTGCGCGCCTGCCTGGCCCATGTGCGGGAGGCTTTCGAGCGCGATCACGGTCGCGTGCCGGGCGGGCGTTGCGCCGTGCTGGGCATGGGCAAGCTCGGCTCGCGCGAGATGACGGCGGCCTCCGATCTCGACGTGATCCTGCTTTATGATTTCGACGAGGAGCGGGCGGAGTCGGACGGGGCGCGCCCGCTGCACGCGTCGCAATATTACACGCGGCTGACCCAGCGCCTCATCTCCGCGCTGACGGTTTCGACGCGGCGAGGCGGCCTCTACGAAGTGGACATGCGCCTGCGCCCATCAGGCAGACAGGGACCGGTGGCGACCAAGTTGCGCAGTTTCGCCGATTATCAGCGCAGCGAAGCGGAGACGTGGGAGCATATGGCGCTCACACGCGCGCGGTTCATCGCAGGCGACGAGACGCTCGGCGCGCAGATCGCGGACATGATCGGCGAGGCGTTGCGCCGCCCGCGCGAAGAAGCTGTTTTACGCAAGGACGTGCGCGAGATGCGCGCGCTGATCGCGCAGGAGAAAGGCGAGGACGATCCGTGGGATCTCAAGCTCGTGGCGGGCGGGCTGATCGATCTTGAATTCATCGCGCAATATCTTTCGCTGCGCCATGCGGCGCAGGCGCCGGACGTGCTCGACGTATCGACGGCTGGCGTGTTCGCGCGCGCTGGTCGTCTTGGTCTCCTCAAGCCCGCGCAGGTCGACGCCCTCGCTGAAGCCCATGCGCTTTATGGCGCGGTGACGCAAATGATCCGGCTTGCGATCGACGGGCCGTTCCGTCCGCGCGAGGCGGGCGGAGGCGTGTTGCGGCGCATCGCCGCCGTGGCCCATGCGCCGGATTTCGCGCGCGTGGAGCGCGATCTCGCCGAGCGGCGGGGCGAGGTGCGCCGCTTGTTCAATGAGATCCTCGGCGCCTGACCCTTAGGCCGCCTGCGCGCGTGCGCTCGCTTTGGCGAGCGGCAATTGCACGCGCACCTGCGTGCCCACGCCCGCTTGTGAGGTGATGCGCAACGTGCCGCCGTGCAGTTCGGTGAGTGACCGCGCGATGGCGAGGCCAAGGCCGGAGCCTTTGATGCCGTTGCGTAGGGGCGAATTGATCTGCTCGAACGGGCGGCCAAGGCGCGCCAGCGCCTCTTCAGGAATGCCCACGCCCGTATCTTCGACGTAAACGCTCACCGCCTCGTCGCTCAGGCGGCAGCGCACGGCCACGCGCCCGCCGCTCGGCGTGAACTTCACGGCGTTGCGCACGAGCTTGCCCAGAACCTTCTCGATCGCGTCGCGGTCTGCGCGCAGGGGCGCGACGGGCAATTCCTGCGCGAGCAGGGTGATTTGCTTCTCTTCGGCTTCCGCGCGCACGGCCTCGAACGCCTCCTCGACGGCGGAGGCGAGATCGAACTGCGTCTTCACGAGGGTGAGGCGGCCCGCCTCCAAAGTCGACATGTCGAGCACATCGCAAATGATGCCCAGAAGATGGCGCCCGCTGGCGCGGATATGGGCCGCGTAGTCGACATAGCGCGGCGAGCCGAGCGCGCCGAACGTCTGCTGCTCCATCACCTCAGAGAAACCGATGATGGCGTTGAGCGGCGTGCGCAGCTCATGGCTCATATTGGCGAGGAATTCCGACTTGGCGCGGCTGGCGAGCTCGGCTTCCGCTTTTTGTTCGAGATAGCGTTCGGCGAGTTCGGCGAGTTGCTGGGCTTGCGATTCCAGAGCCTGGCGCGAACGGCGCAGATCCGAGACCGTCGCTTTGAGCCGTCGTTCGGAATCCAGAAGCTTCTCTTCGTGCAGTTTGTGGCTGGTGATGTCCGTGCCCACCGACACCCAGCCGCCGTCCTTTGTGCTGCGTTCGTTCACCTGTAGCCATCGATCGTCGGCGAGCTGGGCTTCATAAGAGCGCGCGCCGCTGTCGAGCCGCTCGGGCGCGGGCAGGCTGGCGAGCGCGGCCGATTGAGCGCCCATCGCCATGATCTCGTCATAGCTGCGCCCCGCGAGGCTCTCTGTCTCTGGCAGTCCGTGCAGGCGCAGGAATTTCGCATTGCACAGCACGAGTCTGTTGTCGGCGTCCCACAGGACGAAGGCTTCCGAGAGGGCTTCGATGGCGTCTTGCAGGCGCTCGCCGGCGGTGCGGGTGCTTTCGGCGAGCCTTTTCTGTTCAGTGATGTCAACCGCGATGCCTACGAGCCGCGGGCCGTCATCGCGCGGATGACGCACGATCTCCGCGCGCGCGCGCAGCCACATCCATTCGCCCGATGCGTTGCGGATGCGGAACGTGCGGTCGATGGTGCGTTCGCGCGTGTCGATCAGCGCCTTGGCGATTTCAGTGAGGTTGATGTCGGCGGGATGGACGAGCGCATTGATTTCGCCGACTGAGATTTGTCCTGAGCGTTCGTGCATGCCGAGCATGTCGTACATTGAGGACGACCATGACACATGGCCGCGCGCAAGGTCCCAGTCCCACAGGCCGCAGCGGCCGCGGTTGAGCGCGGTCTCGATGCGCGAGTCCATGCGGTCGCAGGCGAGCGTCATTTCGCGCGCCTTTCCCGCCTGCCATTGATAGGCCAGAATGAGGGCGGCGAGCGCGGCGAGCAGGGCGCCGGCGATGACGGAATTGCGCTGCGTCGTTGCGCGCCAGCCTGCGAGCGCGCCCGACAGAGGCTGCACCACGGCGACCTGGCCGAAGGACGCGCGCAGATTGCGGGCGGCGACGATGGCCTCCTCGCCTGTTTCAAGCCGCGTGCGCATGGGGCCGGCGTCTTCCGACAGGAAGGCCACGGGCGCCGCGGCGCCGAGCTTGTCGGCGAGCCGCGCCGCGCTCATGGCGGCCGCAGGCGCCGCGCCGGCGAGAAAGCCGTTCTGGTCGCTTACGAAAACCGTGCGGCCTTTCGCCGCCACCCATGCGGGCAGCATTTGCTCAAGCGAGCCGCTGATGGGGCGGGTGTCAACCTCATGGGCGAGATAGCGCGCCAAAAGATCGACCTCCTGCATCGCCTCGGACATGGCGCGGTCGCGCGTTTGCACGCCATAGGCGAACAAGGCGGCGATGATCGCGCAGATGAGGAGAAGGGCCGCCGTCGGCACGCCCGCCCGGGCAAGCCGCTCAAGGCCGGGGCCTGCGAAACGCGCCGCCTGTTGTGAGGCGGAAGGTGCGGACGCCGCGCCATTGATCGCTGGCGCGCAGGCGAAATCTGTCGACGCGTCCGCCATAGCGGTCGCATCCGACACGTTCGCACGTGTCATGGGTTGGCCCCCTCGGTCTTCAAGATCGATCCGCAGCCATGTGCCGCATCGCTGCGAATCACCGTCAGTTGAATCCCGAGCGGGTGATTTGTCCAGAACTTAATAGTTAATGAACGCGCGCGTTTTCAGCGGCGCGTCGGCTCTGGCGGGAAAGCGCCTTTGGCTTGAGTCCCTTGCGGGATTTCGCAGCCTCACGCAAGCGAGCGCGTGACGATGTCGCGCACGTCTGCGGAGAGGCTTTCCTGCGCTGCGATGCGCCGCAATTGCGCTTCCGCGAGCGCGCGGCGACCGCTTTCGAGGTTGCGCCACGCCTTGAACGCGACCAGCAAACGCGCGGCGACCTGCGGGTTGCGCGCGTCCGTCTTCAGCGTCACGTCCGCGAGGAATTCATAGCCTGAGCCGTCGGCGGCGTTGAACTGCGAAACATTCGCCATGGCGAAGGAGCCGACCAGCGCGCGCAGACGGTTGGGATTGGCGAAGGAGAAGGCGTGGTGCTCCATCAGCCCCTTCACGCGCTCCAGCGTGCGCGGCTCGGGGATCATGGCCTGCAGGGCGAACCATTTGTCGAGCACGAGCGGATCGGCCGCATGGGCGCGGAAGAAAGAGTCGAGCGCCTGCCCCCGCTGGGGCGCGCCGTTGAGCGTGAGGGCCGAGAGCGCCCCGAACATGTCGGTCATGTTGTCAGCCGACTGGAACTGGCGCATGGCGCGCTCGCCGCCCTCATCGCGGTCGGCGCAGGCGAGAAGATCGAGAGCGGCCTGTTTGAGGGCGCGTCGTCCTGCGCCTTCAGCGTTCGGCGCGTAGGGCCCAGGCGCAGCGAGCGCGTCGTGGATCTCCCGCAGGCTCGCTTTGAGCGCGTGGCCCATGGCGGCGCGCAGAGCCTCGCGCGCGGCGCGCACTGCGTCGGGGTCCACGTCCGCGCCAATCTCCCGCGCGAGGTCGCTTTCTGACGGCAGCGCGAGGGCAAGGGCGACGAAGGCGGGATCTCTGCGCCAGTTCGTGAGGAGAAGGCGCACGGCCTCGCAGAAGCCGCCTGCGTCCTGCGGGTCCCCGCCCGCCCGCAGCGATTGCGTAGAACGCAGGAGAAGCCGCGTGGCGTAGGTTTGCGCCGCCTGCCATTTGTTGAACGGATCGCTGTCATGGGCGATGAGCGTGAGAAGATCTGCTTCACTCGTGCCTGCTTCGACGCGCACCGGCGCGGAAAAGCCGCGCATGAGCGAAGGCGTGGGGGCCTCATCGACGTCAAGGAAGACGATGCGCCGCGCGGCGCTGTTGAGTTCGAACACGCCGCGGGCGCATTCCTGTGCGCTCGCCCCGCCCGGCGCATCGACAGGGGGCGTGCGCAGCGCAAGGTCGCCGCCGCGGGGTCCGACAAGCCCCAGAGCCACGGGGATCATCAGCGGCTGTTTCGTCTCCTGTCCCGGCGTGGGCGGGCAGGATTGCGAAAGATCGAGCGTGAACGCGCGCGCCTGCGCGTCATGGCTCCAGCGCGCGGTGACGACCGGCGTGCCCGCCTGATCGTACCAGCGCATGAAAGCGGAAAGATCGCGCCCCGCCGCCTGTTCGAAACAGGCGATGAAATCCTCCACCGTCGCCGCCGTGCCGTCGCAGCGGTCGAAATAAAGATCCATGCCGGCGCGGAAAGCGGCCTCGCCGATAATGGTCTTCAACGCCCGGATGACCTCCGCGCCTTTCTCATAGACCGTCGGCGTGTAGAAATTGTTGATCTCGTGATAGGTCGTAGGCCGCACGTTATGCGCGAGCGGGCCTGCGTCCTCGCTGAACTGGGCGGCGCGCAGGGCGCGCACATCAGAGATGCGCTTGACGGCGCGCGAACGCATATCGGCTGAGAACTCCTGATCGCGGAAGACCGTGAGCCCTTCCTTCAGGCACAATTGAAACCAGTCGCGGCAGGTGATGCGGTTGCCGGTCCAGTTGTGGAAATATTCGTGCGCGATGATCGCCTCGATATTTGCGTAGTCCACGTCGGTCGCGGTCTGCGGCAGGGCCAGAACATATTTGTCGTTGAAGATGTTCAGTCCTTTGTTCTCCATCGCGCCCATGTTGAAGTCGGACACGGCGACGATGTTGAAGACGTCGAGATCGTACTCGCGCCCGAACGCCTCCTCGTCCCAGCGCATCGAGCGTTTCAGCGCGTCCATCGCGTAATCAGCGCGGTCGGCTTTGCCGGGCTCCACATAGATTCCCAGCGCCACCTTGCGCCCCGACATGGTGATGAATTCATCATGGATGGAATCGAGCGCGCCGCCCACGAGCGCGAAGAGATAGGCGGGCTTGGGGAAGGGGTCATGCCACAGCGCGTAATGGCGCCCGTCCGCAAGATCGCCTGCATGCAGGAGATTGCCGTTGCCCAGAAGCACCGGCGCCTCCGCCTTGTCGGCCTCGATGCGCGTGGTGAAGATCGACATGACGTCGGGGCGGTCGAGAAAATAGGTGATGCGGCGGAAGCCCTCAGCCTCGCATTGCGTGCAATAGGCCGAGCCGGAGCGGTAAAGCCCCATGAGCTGGGTGTTGGCTGAGGGGTCGATCTGCGTCTCCACCGTCAGCGTGAAGGGGCGCTGGGGCGGATTGTCGATGACGAGCCGATCGGCGTTGAGATTGTCGGGGCCAAGACGAAGGGGCGCGCCGTCGAGCGCGACGCTGATCGGCGTCAGCCCGTCACCATCGAGAATGAGCGGCGCGCCGGGGCGGCCTTTCACATTGGGGGTGATGGCGAGGGCGGCGCGCACGCGCGTCTGCGTCAGATGCAGGCTCACGTCGAGGTCCGTCGTCTCGATCAGATAATCGGACGGGCGGTAATCCTTCAGGTGAACGGCTTTGGCGGCGTCGGTGCGCATGGGCTTCTCCTTAATCTCTTCGATATGGCGCCGGGGCCTGCGGGCGCAAGCGGGGGCGGCTTTATTCCTCAGCTGGCGCCGGCGGCTGCGGCTGCGGCGCGCGCAAGCGCCGGCGCGCGCGGCGCGAGCGGGCCGGGCAGGCGCCCATAGAGCTTGAACACGGCGGGCTGGAGCGCAGCGCCGAGGGCCATGGCGGCCGCGAGTTCGGGATCGCCGGCGGGAAGTTCGCCCTTCGTCTGCGCGCGCGCCACGATGCGCAGGACTTCGGCGACGGCGTTCGCGTCGTCGCGCACATAGCGCAGATAGGCGTGCTGGTTGAGCAGGATGAAGGCGAATGCGTCCGGCTGCGCGTCGAACAGCGCGCAGACATGGGCGACGATCTCCGCGACGCTCTCGCGGAAGGGCAGATCGCGCGCACCGATCTGCGCGATGGCGTGGGCGAGCGCGCCGTAATGACGCTGGAACAGGTCGCGCGCCAGCGCCTCTTTCGAACCGAAATAGCGATAGAGCGCGGCGTCGGCCACGCCCACCGCCTGCGAGAGATCGCGGATCGTGGCGCCGTCCACGCCCTTGGCGGCGAACAGGCGCAGCGCCTCGCGTTCGATGCGCGCGCGGGTGGCGGCGCTGTCGCGCGTCTTCGTCGCGCCTTCAGCCATGGGCGGCCTCCTGCGCCTCGAGCTTTTCGCGCACGAGGCGCGCAAGCGTCACATAATCCACCTTGCCTGAGCCCAGCAGCGGCATGTCGGCTAAGATCATGACCTCGGCGGGGAACATCAATTCGCTTGCGCCATTTGCTTTCATCTGCGCCAGAGCGTCGGCGCGCGTGGCGTCCTTGCGCGCGGTGACGAGGATCAGCCGCTCGCCCTTGCGCGCATCAGGCGCCGCGACGACGGCGAGCGGCGCGTCGTCCCAGAGCCCGGCGCAGGCCCGCTCGGCGGCGGCGAGCGAGACCATCTCGCCGCCCACTTTCGCGAAACGCTTCGCGCGCCCCTTGATGGTGATGAAGCCCTGCGCGTCCACCGACACGATGTCGCCGGTGTCATGCCAGCCGTCGGGCGTTTCTTCGAGCACGCCCGGCGCGTCGGCGCGGTAATAGCCCATCATCACATTGGGCCCGCGCACATAGAGCCGTCCGCCCTCTTCGACGCCGGGCACGGGCTCCAGCCGCATCTCGACGCCCGGCATGAGCCGGCCCACCGTGCCGTTGCGGTTGAACATCGGCGTGTTGACGGCGAGCACCGGCGAGGTCTCCGTCACGCCGTAGCCTTCGAGAATCCGCAGGCCGAATTTCTCGAGATAGACGCGCCGCGTCGCCTCTTTCACAGGTTCGGCGCCGGCGACGACATAGCGCAGCGAGCGGAAGTCATAGGCGTGCGCAGCGCGCGCATAGCCGGCGAGGAACGTGTCGGCGCCGAACAGGACCGTCGCGTTCACCCCATAAACGAGTTCAGGGATGATGCGGTAGTGCAGCGGCGTGGGATAAAGAAAACACTTCATGCCGGTGAACGCCGGCAGCAGCAATCCGCCGGTCAGTCCGAAGGAATGGAAGACGGGCAACGCGTTGAACGCGACGTCGGCGGGCGTTACGTCGAAGCGCGATTCGATCTGCGCGACATTGGCGAGCAGATTGCGATGGGAGAGCGCGACGCCCTTAGGCGCGCCCTCAGATCCCGAGGTGAAAAGAACGACCGCCGGATCCCCGGGCTTGCGCGGCGCAAGCGGTCGCCCTGCGTCCATAAGCGCGCGCAGCTTGTCGAGGCCGGTGATGCGCGCGCGCAGATCCTCCAGCCAGATGATGCGCGTCTCCTGCTCCAGCACGGCGACGAGGCTCTCAAGCCGCGCCTTCTCCACGAAGGCGCGCGAGGTGAGCATGCAGCGCAGGTTGGCGGCGCGACAGGCCGCGCGCACGCCGCTCGCGCCGGCGGTGAAGTTCAGCATGGCGGGCACGCGTCCCGCCGCCTGTACGGCGAAGAACGTCACGGCGGCGCCGGCGGACGTGGGCAGCATGACGCCCACGCGCTCCCCCTCATGGGTGGCGTCCCTGATCTTGCGGCCGAGCGCGGCGGCGCCCAGAAGCGCCTTGCGCCCGCTGATCGGTCCCGCGATGGGGTCTTCAAAGAGGATCCGCCCGCCGCCCCACGCGCGCACCGAACGCGCGAGCGCCTCGATGAGCGTGCGCTCGCAATCGCGCGTCTGGAACACGACGTCGGACATGAGGTCGTAGAGCGCGGCGCCCGCGGCGAGGCGCCGCTTGCGGCCGACGAGCCCGTGGGGAATGCCGAGCCGTCGCGGCGGCAGGAAAGTGACGCGCGTTTTGGGGAAGAGCGTGCGGCGCGTGAAATGTTTCGGCGTGCGCGCGAAGGGCGTGCGCTCCAGCCCTTCGATGCGCACGGGCACGATGACGGCGTCGGCCTTGTCGGCGATCATCGCGGCGCCGTCATAGACCTTCATCAGCGCGCCGGTGACGGTGATGCGTCCTTCCGGAAAAATGACGAGCCGTTCGCCCGCCTGAACTTCGCGGATGAGCCCGCGCGTGGACATGGGCTTCGTCGGGTCCATGGGATAGGCGCGCGCGAAGCGCAGGAAGGGTCGCACCCACCATTCCTTCGCGATGCGCCAGTCGATGGCGAAAACGGGGCGCTTGTCGACGAGCGAGAGAATGACCGGCGCGTCAAGGAAGGAAAGATGGTTGACGACGATCACGCAGCGCTCGCCGGCGGCGTGGAGATGTTCGAGCCCTCTGACCTCCAGCCGGAAGAGAATGCGCGCGAGCATGTTCGTCCCCTCGCGGACGAAATCGCCCGGCAGGACGCGGAACAGCCATAAGCCGACCGCAAGATTGAGCGCGCCGAGCAGAGCCATCAACGCGGGTTCGCTGGCGCCGCCCCATTGCAGGGTTGAGACCGCAAGCGAGCCCGCCACCATGAACAGGGAGGTGACGATGTTGACGGCGGCGATGACGCGCGCGCGTCTGTCCTCGCCAGCCCAGGCCTGAACGGCGGCGAAGACCGGCACGACGAAGAGCCCGCCGGCGAAGGCGAGGCCGAACACGTCGACGGCCAGACGCACGCCCGCAGGCTCTGCGAAGAAGGCGACGAGATCGAGATGGGCGCCGGCGCTTGCGGCCGCATGGGGCGGGAGGATCCATGTTTGCGCGCCGAGGTCGATGAGGAAGGCGCCCATCAGCAGGGCGGCGACCGGCGTCGGCAGAAGCAACAGCCGCCCCTGCGCAAGGGCGGCGGCGACGAGCGAGCCCGCAGCCACGCCCACGGCGAACAAAGCGGTGACGGCCGTCTCCGCCTCAATGCCGCCGCTGAGCCTCTGTTTGACGATGACGGGCGCGAGCGACAGCGCGACGGCGCCCGTCATCCAGAACCAGCTCACCGCAAGGCCGCCGATCCACAGGCGCTTGTCCTGCGCGAGTTCGCGCGAAAGCCGCAGGCTGGAGGCGAAGACGTTGCGCTGCGCGCGCAGGCCCGGCGCGCCGACGCCCGTCGCAGGAATGAACAGGCTCGCGCCCCAGCACAAAAGCGCAATGGCCATGAGCTGCGCGACGATGCTCCACGCCGCGCGGTCGTGGCTTGCGGCGTAACCGCCCGCGATCACGCCAAGCAGAATGGCGAGAAAGGTCGCGCCCTCCACAAGCGCATTGCCGGCGGGCAGTTCCTTCGTGTCGAGATGATCGGGCAAGATGCCGTATTTGATGGGGCCGAACAAAGCAGCCACCACGCCAAGGCCGAACAGGGCGAGATAGAGAAGGGGCAGGGAAGAGAGCAGAAAGCCTGCGGCGGCGATCATCTGCACGAAGATCTCCGCGAATTTCAGCCGCCGCGCCACAAGCGCCTTGTCATGCGAATCCGCGATCTCGCCGCCCAGCGCGGAGAGAAAGAGCGAGGGGAGCACGAACACGCCCACGGCCAGCGTCACCAGCGCGCCCGCCTGTTCCTCGCCCAGCCGGAACAGGATGAGCATGGCGAGCATGCTGCGCACGAAATTATCGTTAAACGCGGAGAAGAACTGGCACCAGAACAGCGGCGCAAACCGGCGCGCCTTCATGAGCTGCGTGAACATGGGGCCTCCAGTCAAAAAGTGAGCATTCACTAACTTAAAGAATGGTCGAGGTCAAGGGATTCGCCCGGGGGGCGGCTTGCCTTTTTGCCTCTGGCGGACATGTTCAGGGCGAGTCCTCGGTCCGCTGGGGTCTTCCGCGCGCCGCCTCAATGGAGAAATCAATGCGCTATCTGCACACCATGGTCCGCGTGACGGACGTCGAGGCTTCGCTTGATTTCTATTGCGCCAAGCTCGGGCTGAAGGAGGTGCGCCGCGTCGAGAGCGAGCAGGGCCGGTTCACGCTCATCTTCCTTGCCGCGCCGGGTGACGAACAGGCCGCGCTTGAGCGGCGCGCGCCGCTCGTGGAGCTGACCTACAACTGGGATCCTGAAGTCTATGGCGGCGGGCGCAATTTCGGCCATCTCGCCTATGAGGTCGACGACATCTACGCGCTCTGCGACCGGCTGATGAAAGCGGGCGTCACGATCAACCGTCCGCCGCGCGACGGGCGCATGGCCTTCATTCGCTCGCCCGACAACATCTCCATCGAGCTTCTGCAAAAGGGCGATGCGCTGGCCCCCGCCGAGCCGTGGAAGTCCCTGCCCAACACCGGCGTGTGGTGACGCGCGCCCTGTTGAAGCGAGCCGTTCACGCGCCCTGTTGACGCCAGCCTGCATCCGGGTTTCCCTCACGGGAGTTCAGCGGGGAGGGGCGCATGTTCAGACGGGCGGGAGACTACGTTCTCGACAATGTGGTGTTCGGCTTTCTCGCCGGCGCCCTTGGTGTGATCGTGTTCCATCAGCTCGCAATCTGGGGCTGGGCGGGGCGCACGCCCTGGTCCAACTGGGCGCCTGTCCCGCCATGGGGCGTGCCGACGCTGGTGAGCCAGACCTTCTGGGGCGGCCTGTGGGGCATCCTGCTCGCGGTGGTGAGCGAGGCGGCGCCGCGGCTTTTTCCGCGCCGTCCCTTGGGCGGGCTTCTGTTCTATGTGGCGGCCTTCGCTTTCGGCGCCCTTCTGCCCACCCTCGCGGGCTGGTTCCTTGTGCCCCTGTTCAAGGGCGGGGCGTTCGGCCCGCGCGGGGTCTGGTACAACGGCTTCGTCATTAACGGCGCCTGGGGGCTTGGGGCGGGCCTGTTCCTTGTCCTGTTCACCCGCCGCAGTTTCCGGCCCTGAGGGCGCCGGTTCATTTACCGCCCATTTGCGGCTACCAAGACGCGGGGGCGGCGAGGGCCGCTTGATTCCGGGAGTGAAACCATGTCCGACCTTTCGCTGGCGGCGGCGCAGACCATCGTCACTCAGGCGCTCGCCCATGCGCGCGCCAACAAGTTCAACGCGCTGGGCATCGTCGTGCTCGACGCGCGCGGCTCGCTGAAGGCGAGCGCCGCGGAGGACGGCACGAGCCTGATGCGCTGGAAGGTGGCGTTCGGCAAGGCCTACGGCTCGATCGCCTGGGGAGCGGGCTCCAAGAAGATCGAGAAAATGGCCGCGGATCGACCGAACTTCTTCGCGGGCGTCGCCCATCTCGCCGACGGAGGGATCCTGCCTGTGGGCGGCGGCGTTCTCATCCGCGACGCCGAAGGCCGCATCATCGGCGCCGTGGGCGTTTCGGGCGACACGTCCGACAATGACGAGCTGGCGGCTTCCGTCGGGATCAAGGCGGCGGGCTTCACGCCAGACGGCGGCGCCTGAGGCGTCGCCCGCCGGAACGTTTCGCGCGCGACGACGTTATGTCATGGCGTCGTCTTGCGTGCCCGATAAGGTCGAATTCCAAGGCGGCGCCGCGCCCTACGCGGGCCGCCTTTTCGATGCCAAGACCTTTGCGGGGATCCCATGCTGCGCGCCGAACTCATTCGCACCTGTTCTCACGAGAAAGTGGCTGAAGCGGCCATACGCTCCATCGGCGGAGCGTTTTGCGAACGGGTGACCCTTCTGGCGCGCGCGTGCGGCGCCAGCTGCGGCGCCTTCGCCGCCCAGCGCGTGCGCCGGTTTTCGGAGGAAGCGTGCGAAAAAGATTGGGAAGCGCTTGCGCAGGCGGTGCGCGGCGCCGACGCGCCAATCCTCGTCGGTCTGCGCTGGATCGTGGAGCGTTCGCTTGACGAGGAGCGCGTCTGTTGCGGCTGGCCGCGCCGCGCCCACGACAGGCAGGCGCGGTTGTAAGCGTCAGTCGTTCACGCGCGCCGGCGCGCCCATGGACGGCTCGCGCCCGCCTGCGTCTCGGCGCCCGCGCCCGGCTGGTAGAAGCGCGAATAGGCCGGCGCGCCACGCTCTGACAGAAGGCGCTGCACGGTCGGGTCCGTGACGTCGAACGCATCGAACCCGCAACGCTCCATCATCTGCAATTGATCGAGCAGAACGTCGCCCACGGCGCGAATTTCGCCGCGGAAGCCGTAGCGCTCACGCAACAAGGCGGCCATGGAGAAGGCGCGGCCGTCGCCGAATTTCGGGAAGACGAGCGCGATGAGCGACACGCGGCCCAGATCCTGCGCGAAGGCCTCAATCGGCGTGCCCGGATCGATGCGCAGGCCGATGGGCGCATTGGAATTGGCGTAGGCGTCGCGCTCCTGCAGCCACCAGTCGAGCGGCAGAATGACATGGCCCGCCGGCGGCGGATCTTCGCCTTCCGCGATCGCGCGCCAGGGATCGTCGACGAAGGCTCCGTTCTTCCACAACATGTCAGATGTCCGCGCCCTTGCTGGTTTCGTAAAGGGCTTCCTTGAAGGGCTGCATGCCCACACGACGGAACGCCGTCAGGAAATCCTCGCTCTCGTTGACGCGCAGCGCGCGATAGGCCTCAACGATGCGCTCGATGGCGTCCACCACTTCCTCCGAGGAGAAGCCGGGCCCGGTGAGCGCGCCCATGGAGCAGGTCTCATCGCCTGAGCCGCCAAGCGTAATCTGATAGGTCTCCACGCCCTTGCGTTCGAGCCCCAGAATGCCGATGTGGCCGACGTGATGATGGCCGCAGGCGTTGATGCAGCCGGAGATCTTGATTTTCAGCTGGCCGATGTCGCGCGCGCGCGCTGTGTCCCCGAAGCGCTCGGAAATGCGCTGCGCCACGGGAATGGAGCGCGCCGTCGCCAGCGAGCAATAATCAAGCCCCGGGCAGGCGATGATGTCAGTGATGAGCCCCGCGTTGGCGGTGGCGAGCCCGCTGGCCGCCAGCTCGTCATAGACGGCGGGAACGTCGTCGAGCGCCACATGGGGCAGGACCAGGTTCTGCTCATGGGAGACGCGGATCTCGCCCCGCGCATAGCGGTCGGCGATGTCGGCCACCGCGTCCATCTGGTCGGCTGACGCGTCGCCCGGCGCGCCGCCGATGGGCTTGAGGGAGATCGTCACGACGCCATAACCGTCGATGCGATGGGGCGTGACGTTGGAGGCGACGAAAGCGGCGAATTTCGCATCCAAGCTGCGGCGCGCGGCGAAGACGGGCGAGGCCGCGCGGGGCGCGAGATCCGGCGCGGCGAAGTAAGCCTTGATGCGCGCCACCTCTTCCGCCGGCAATTCAATGCCAATGCGCGGGGCGGCGGCGAATTCCGCCTCCACGGCGGCGCGCATCCAGTCCGCGCCTTTTTCGTGCACGAGAATCTTGATGCGCGCCTTGTATTTATTGTCGCGCCTGCCTTCGAGATTGTACACGCGCACGATGGCCTGCGTGTAAGCGAGCAGGTCTTCGACGGGAAGGAAATCGCGAATCTTCGTGGCGATCATCGGCGTGCGGCCCATGCCGCCGCCTACGAAAACCGTAAAGCCGATTTCGCCCTGGGCGTCGCGCACGATCTGCAGGCCGATGTCATGGGCCTGAATGGCGGCGCGGTCGCGCGCAGCCCCGTTCACCGCGATCTTGAACTTGCGCGGCAGGAACGAAAACTCAGGATGGATCGTCGACCACTGGCGCAGGATCTCCGCATAGGGGCGGGGATCTTCAATCTCGTCGGCGGCGGCGCCGGCGAAGTGATCCGCCGTCACATTGCGAATGCAATTGCCCGAGGTCTGGATGGCGTGCATCTCCACGCTCGCCAGCTCGTCGAGAATGGCGGGCGTGTCGGCGAGCGCAGGCCAGTTGTACTGAATGTTCTGGCGCGTCGTGAAATGGCCGTAGCCCTTGTCATAGACGCGCGCGATATGCGCGAGCTTGCGCATCTGCCGGCTGCTCAGCGTGCCATAGGGCACGGCCACGCGCAGCATATAGGCGTGCAATTGCAGGTAGAGCCCGTTCATGAGGCGATGCGGGCGGAATTGTTCTTCCGTGAGCTCGCCCTTGAGGCGGCGCGACACCTGATCGCGGAACGCCTCGACGCGTTCCTTCACGAAGCCGGCGTCGAATTCGTCGTAGCGGTACATGATCGTCTCCCGCGAAAGGATCAGCGCGCGGCTTGCTTGCCCAGGTCCCGCCGCACGGTGGGGCCTTCGGCGCGGATGGCGTCGCGAATATGGTCGGCGGCGGGGCCATGGGCGCCCGCTTTCACCGCAAAGACGAAGGCTTCCACGACGATGTTCTTCTTCTTCTCATGCGCGCGGGCGGCCTCGAGCGCGGCTTCCGCCTGCGCCTTGTCGTCATAGAACGCGGCGTCCGCGAGCCGCTCGGCCCAACCGTCGCCGGGGGCGTAGAAAACGACGATCCCGTCCAGAAGGCGGTTGGCGGAAATGGCGTAGCGCATGGGTCTCGAACCGGATTTGCGACAAGGGAAGCTGATAGCCATTTTCCAATTAAAAATCGAGCAATAAAAAATTATACGATTTAAGATTGTAATAAAGCCCTAAGCAGCCCGGTCTGGCGATCAACGCAAGCGAGGCTGCTCACGATTGACGTGAGTCAATGCCTCTCTTGTGCGCTGCGGCAATGGTCCTGTCCAAGGGCGCGGGATTTGAGTCGCGCGCCCATGAGGAGCAAGAACGTGGCGCATCAAGCTCAAGTCGCCGGGTCGATCGGCCCGCAAAAAACCCTCACCGCCGGCGAGCTGGGGCTCGCCATCGTCGCGGTCGGCATGGCCTTCCTGTCGATCCTGATCGCGGCGAAAACGACATCGGCGCCTTACGCGTTCCACGCGAGCCTGTTCGCTTTGGGCAGCGTGGCGACCGTCTTCGCCGTGTTCAGCCGCTATTTGTCGCGACCAGCCGCCCCGCCTGCGCAGGAGATCGACGGCAAGCCCAATTACAATTACGGGCCGATCAAGTTCGGATCGCTCATTGCGCTGTTCTGGGGCGTGGCGGGGTTTCTTGTGGGCGTCGTCATCGCCTTGCAGCTCGCTTTTCCCGCGCTCAACTTTGATTTGCCGTGGATCAGCTTCGGCCGCCTGCGGCCGCTGCACACATCCGCGGTGATTTTCGCATTCGGCGGCAATGTGCTGATCGCCAGCTCCTTCTACGTCGTGCAGCGCACTTGCCGCGCGCGTCTGGCGGGCGACCTCGCCCCGTGGTTTGTGATGCTCGGTTACAACTTCTTCATCCTGATCGCGGGCACGGGCTATCTGCTCGGCGTGACGCAGGGAAAGGAATACGCCGAGCCGGAATGGTACGCGGACCTGTTCCTCACGGTCGTGTGGGTCGTCTATCTCCTCGTCTTCCTCGCCACGATATGGAAGCGCAAGGAGCCGCACATTTATGTCGCGAACTGGTTCTACATCGCCTTCATCGTGACGATCGCCGTTCTGCATCTGGGCAACAACGCGACGATCCCCGTCTCGATCTTCTCGCCCAAATCCTACATCGTCTGGTCAGGCGTGCAGGACGCCATGATGCAATGGTGGTACGGCCATAACGCGGTCGGCTTCTTCCTCACCGCCGGCTTCCTCGCCATCATGTATTACTTCGTGCCCAAGCGCGCGGAACGGCCGGTCTATTCCTACCGCCTGTCGATCATCCACTTCTGGGCGCTGATCTTCCTTTATATGTGGGCGGGCCCGCACCATCTGCACTACACGGCCTTGCCGGACTGGGCGCAGACATTGGGCATGACCTTTTCGATCATGCTCTGGATGCCCTCGTGGGGCGGCATGATCAACGGCCTTATGACGCTGTCGGGCGCATGGGACAAGCTGCGCACGGACCCCGTTCTGCGCATGCTCGTCGTCTCCGTCGCCTTCTACGGCATGTCGACTTTCGAGGGTCCGCTCATGTCGATCAAGGTCGTCAATTCGCTCTCGCACTATACCGACTGGACGGTCGGACACGTGCATTCCGGCGCGCTGGGCTGGGTCGGCTATGTGTCTTTCGGCGCGATCTATTGCCTCGTGCCCTGGCTGTGGAACAAGCCAAAGCTCTATTCCACGACCCTCGTGAGCTGGCACTTCTGGCTCTCCACCATCGGAATCGTCTTCTACATCACCTCAATGTGGGTGGCGGGCATCATGCAGGGCCTGATGTGGCGCGCCTACACGCAGCTCGGCTTCCTTGAATATTCCTTCATCGAAACCGTTGAGGCCATGCACCCCTATTATGTGATCCGCGCATTCGGCGGGGCGCTGTTCCTGATTGGTGCTCTCATCATGTGCTGGAACATTTACCGCACCATCGTCGAGCCGGCGGTGGAAGAGAAGCGCGCAGCCGGCGGCGCGCTCGCCGCGGCCCATTGAGCGGACGGGAGATACTCATGTCGCTTTGGAACAAGCACCAGATCTTCGAGAAGAACTCGATCGTCCTTCTGATCGGCTTTCTCTTCGTGATCTCCATCGGCGGCCTCGTCGAGGTCCTGCCGCTCTTCTACCTCAAGAGCACGATTGAGAAAGTGGAGGGCATGCGTCCCTATACCCCGCTTGAGCTTGCGGGACGCAACATCTATGTGCGCGAAGGCTGCTATAATTGTCACTCGCAGATGGTGCGCAGCCTGCGCGACGAGGTGGAGCGTTACGGCCATTATTCGCTCGCCGCCGAGAGCATGTATGACAAGCCGTTCCAATGGGGCTCGAAGCGCAACGGCCCCGATCTTGCCCGCGTAGGCGGCAAATATTCCGACGAGTGGCACCGGCTCCATCTCGACAACCCACGCGGCATGGTCACAGGCTCGATTATGCCGGCTTATCCCTGGCTCGCGAAGACGCCCATTGACCCGCGCGAAATCGCGCAGGACATGAAGGTTCTCGCCTTCGAGGGCGTGCCCTACACGCCCGAGATGATCGAGAATGCGGCGAAGGACCTCGTGACGCAGGCGACCGCCGACGCGCCTGACGCCGACGCGCTCGCGAAACGCTACCCCAAGGCGCAGGCGCGCAAGTTCAGCGGCGCCGACGGCCCCGTCAACGAAGCCGACGCGCTGATCGCCTATCTGCAGATGCTGGGCACGCTCGTGGATTTCAAAATCTACGACGGCAAGGCGAATCTTCGCTGAGGAGCGCGCCATGACGCTGGAAACATTTTTCTATGAAGCCAAGGCGATCTCTCTGGCCGCCGTTTTCGTCACCTTCTCGCTCATCATCGTTTACGCGATGTGGCCGTCGATGCAGTCGCGCTTCGACGAAGCCGCCCGCCTGCCCCTCAAAGAGGATTGAGAGCTATGTCCACGGCTCATCACGACGACGTCGACGCCGTTTCCGGCACGTCCACGACCGGCCACGAATGGGACGGCATTCGCGAGCTGAATACGCCACTGCCGAAATGGTGGCTTTATATGTTCTATGCGACCATCGTGTGGTCGATTGGCTATTTCGTGGTCTATCCCGCGATTCCGCTGGCGACGAGATTTACGCCCGGCCTTTGGAACTGGAGCTCGCGCGGCGCTGTGACTCAGGAGCTCGCCGAACTCGCCGCCCAGCGCGCGCCGATGACGAACGCGCTCGCCAAAGCCTCCGTGCAGGAGATCGCCAAAACCGACAGCCTGCGGGCATTCGCGCTGGCGCAGGGCCGCGCGGCATTCGGCGACAATTGCGCGCCCTGCCATGGAGCCGGCGGCGGCGGCGCGGTGAGCTATCCCAACCTCAACGACGACGACTGGCTGTGGGGCGGCACGCTGGAGGCGATCCAGCAGACCATATCCTTCGGCGTGCGCTCGGCCCATGAAAACACCCGGATGGGCGCGATGCCCGCCTTCGGCGCAACGGGCATGCTCACGACCAAAGAGATCGATCAGGTGTCAGACCATGTTCGCGCGCTGGCCGGCCTTCCAACGGCGCCGGGCTATGACAAGGCGGCGGGGACAAAGATCTTCGCCGAGCAATGCGCCTCCTGCCATGGCGAGGAGGGCAGGGGCAATCAGGAGTTCGGCGCGCCGAACCTGACGGATCGCATCTGGCTCTTCGGTTCAGACAAGACGATCATTGCGCAGACCGTGATCCGCGGGCGCAATTCCGTCATGCCGGCATGGACGGGCCGTCTCGACGACACCACGATCAAGGCCCTCACGATCTTCGTGCACGGTCTTGGCGGCGGAAAATAGACCTTGAGGCGAATGGTCGCCGTAAGGAGCGATGGCGCATTGCATTGGGCTGAACCAATGCACGTCCGGAGCGCATGATGAGCGTCAAGCGGGAGCAGATGCGTGAAGCGGCGATGGAGGCGCAAGGCGTCGACTCGCCCCTTTATGCGTCGCGCAAGAAAGTCTATCCGCAGAGCGTGAAGGGCCCGTTTCGCCGCATGAAATGGGCCATTCTCGCGTTCGCGCTGGGCGTTTACTATTTCTTGCCGTTCGTGCGCTGGGACCGGGGGCCGTTCGCGCCGCATCAGGCGGTCCTCGTCGACATGCCCAACCGCCGTTTCTATTTCTTCTTCATCGAAATCTGGCCGCAGGAAGTTTACTACCTCACGGGGCTCCTGATCCTTGCGGCGCTGACGCTCTTCCTCATGAACGCGGTGGCCGGGCGCGTGTGGTGCGGCTATCTCTGCCCGCAGACGATCTGGACCGATCTCTTCATGGCGGTCGAGCGCCTGATCGAAGGCGACCGGCGCGAGCGCATGCTCAAGGACAAGGGCAAGTGGACCTTGCGCCGCATTCACGACGTCGTCGTCAAACACGCGATCTGGCTTCTGATCGCCTGGTGGACGGGCGGCGCATGGGTTCTTTACTTCACCGACGCGCCGACGCTCGTCATCGATCTTCTCACGTTCAACGCGCCTGTCCTGGCCTATGTGTGGATCGGCATTCTCACCTTCACGACCTATTTCTTCGCTGGCTACATGCGCGAGCAGGTCTGCACCTATATGTGTCCATGGCCGCGCATTCAGGCCGCGCTGACGGATGAACACGCGCTCAACGTCACCTATCGTTATGACCGCGGCGAACCGCGCGGATCGGTGAAAAAGGCGGAGGTTCTGCGCGCGGCGGGAGGGCCCGCTGGCGATTGCGTGGACTGCGGCCAGTGCGTCGCCGTTTGCCCCACAGGGGTCGACATTCGCGACGGCCTCCAGATCGACTGCATTCAGTGCGGACATTGCATCGACGCCTGCGACAACGTCATGATGAAGATCGAACGGCCGAAGGGCCTGATCGCCTACGACACCGACATGAACGTGCAGCGCCGCCAACACGGCCTGCCTGCGCTGCCCCATCGCATCCTGCGCCCGCGCACGATCCTCTACGCGGCCGTCATCGCCATCGTCGGCGGGATCATGCTTTATGGACTCGCCACCCGCAGTCCTGTCGGCCTGTCGGCCCTGCATGACCGCAACCCGGTTTATGTGCGCTTAAGCGACGGCGCGGTGCGCAACGCCTATACGCTGCGCGTGCTCAACAAGGAATTGCATCCGCGCCAGTTCGATCTTCGCGTGCAGGGACTGCCGCAGGCCGCGCTTGAGATTGTGGGCGTTCCCAAGTCAGATGATGGGCGGGCGCTTGTCGAAGTCGGCCCCGACCAGTCGCGCGAATTGCGCGTTCTTGTCACAGCGCCTTCTGGCGCGCGCCTGCGCGAGCGCTCCGACATCCGCTTCGTGGCGACTGATGCGCTGTCAGGGCGCGCGGCTTTCGCCAAAGATCATTTCATCGTCCCCGGAGACCGAAATGCCCACGATCATTGAAGCGCGTCCCGCCGCCGAGCCCCGCAGGCTGACTGGACGCGCCGTGCTCATCATGCTCATCGCTTTCTTCGGCGTGGTGATCGCGGTGAACATGGTGATGCTGAAGGTCGCCGTGAAATCCTTCAGCGGCCTTGAGGAGAAGAACGCCTATCTCGCCGGCATGTCTTATGACCGCGCGCTCGCCGCCGCCCGTGCCCAGGATGCGCGCGGCTGGAAGGTCGAGGCTCATCTCGAGCGCCCCGCGCCGGGGCGCACGCAAGTCACTCTGGCCCGCTCCGATGATGCGCGCGCCTCCGCTCAATTGCTTGCGCGGGCGCGGTTCGAACATCCCGCCGACAACCGGCAGGATCGCGCGCTCGCGCTTTCGCCGCGAGGCGAGGGCGCATGGGCAGGCGAGCTCGATCTGCCGCAGGGCGATTGGGATCTTTCCATCGAATTGCGCGCGGGCGATGAGGTCGTTTTCCGCTCGCGCGAACGCGTGCGCATCAGGGATTGACCATGCCGCACTTGGAGCTTGAGGCGCAGCGCAGGGCTTTGGATCTTGCGCATTTTATCCGGCGCGACGCCGATGGCGCGCCGACGATGGATTTCGCCATTGAAGGCTCCGATTGCGCCGCCTGCATCGATGACATCGAAGTCGCCGCCCGCGCGGCGCCGCGCGTTGCGTCGGCGCGGCTCAATGTGACGAGCCGCCGGCTCAGCGTGCGCTGGGACCAGGCGGAGAATCAGGCGAAGGTGGACGCGCAGGCCGTCGTGGAGGCGCTCGCCGCGCGCGGTTTTCGAGCCCATGCTTTCGAGATGCGTCGGCTTGAAAGCGAGGATCAGGAGCGCATGCGCTTTCTTCTGCGCTGCCTCGCCGTCGCCGCCTTCGCCATGATGAACGTGATGCTGCTCTCCGTCGCCGTCTGGTCCGGCGCGGTGAGCGATATTGATCGTGAGACGCGCGACTTCTTCCACTGGGTGTCGGCCTTGCTCGTCATGCCGGCGGCGATCTACGCCGGCCAGCCTTTCTTTCGCAGCGCATGGGCGGGCGTGCGCGCGCGCCGGCTCAACATGGATGCGCCGATCTCGCTCGGCGTCATTCTGGCGCTTGGCATGTCGCTTTATGAGACATGGACCCATGCGGCCCACGCCTATTTCGATTCCGCCGCCATGCTGCTCACGTTTCTTCTGGCCGGGCGCACGCTCGATCAGGCCATGCGCCTCAAGATGCGCGCCGCCGCCGCCAATATCGCGGCGCTCAAGGGCGACTACGCGCAGCGCATGAATGAGGACGGCGAGACCGTCGCCGTGCCGGTTGCGGCCCTGCGCGCAGGCGAGCGCGTTCTCGTGCGCCCGGGCGAGCGCGCGCCCGCCGACGGCGTGGTTCTGTCCGGTTCCTCGCAGGTCGATGAAAGCGTCGTCACCGGCGAGACCGAGCGGCGCGACGTCGCGCCCGGCGCGCAGGTGTGGGCGGGCTCGCTCAACGGCGCAGGCGCGCTCGTCGTGCGCGTGACGGCGGCAGGCGAAAACTCGCTCATCGACGAAGCGCGTCGACTGATGGATCAGGCGAGCGAGGCGCGTTCGCGCTATCGCCTTCTGGCGGATCGCGCTGCATCGATCTACGCGCCCTTCGTCCATCTGACGGCGGCGAGCACGCTCGCCTTCTGGCTGCTGGCAGGCGCTGACGCGCATTTCGCCATCGTCACGGCCATTTCCGTGCTCATCATCACCTGTCCCTGCGCTCTTGCGCTGGCTGTGCCCGCCGTTCAGGTCGTGGCCGCAGGCGCCATGTTTCGCGCCGGTCTTTATCTCAATTCGGCGGATGCGCTGGAGCGCCTTTCCGAAGTCGATCACGTCGTATTCGACAAGACCGGCACGCTCACCTTGCCGATGAAGCGCGTCGCCAACGCCGCCGAGGTCGAGCCTGATCTTTTCAGTCTTGCGGGACGGCTTGCGCGGGCGAGCCGCCATCCGCTCGCGGGCGCGGTGGCCGCCTGCGCGCCTGCGGGCGAGCCTTTCGCCGATGCGCGCGAGGAGACGGGCGCGGGCGTGTCGGCGATGGTCGAAGGCGTCGAAGCGCGGCTGGGCTCCGCCGCTTTCTGTGGCGTCGCCGATGAGGCGGACGCGCAGGATGCGGACGTCTCGGCGCTTTGCCTGCGTTGGGGCGCGCGTGTGGCGCGGATTGAAATTCGTCAGGCCCTGCGCGGGGATGCGGTCGACGTGGTCGCGCAATTGCGCGCGCGCGGCCTTGGCGTGTCGATCCTCTCAGGCGACCGCGACGCGGCCGTGGCGCCTGTCGCCGCGCGGCTGGGCGTCGAAGACTGGCGCGGCGGCGTGAAGCCTGCGGAGAAGATCGCCGCCATTCAGGCCCTCGCCGCGCAGGGCAAGCGCGTGCTGATGGTCGGCGACGGATTGAACGACGCGCCCGCCCTCGCCGGCGCCCATGCCGCGCTCTCGCCCATGGAGGCGGTGGATATGGCGCGCGCGGGGGCGGATGCGGTGTTCCTTGGCGACAGGCTGCAGCCTGTGGTCGTCGCGCTCGACGTCGCGCGCAAGGCGCGGGCGCTCATGCGGCAAAATCTCTGGGCCTCGGTGATCTACAACGTGATCGCCGCGCCGCTCGCCATCGCCGGGCTCGTCACGCCGCTCATCGCGGCCGCGGCCATGTCGGGCTCCTCCATTCTTGTCGTGGTCAACGCCCTGCGCGCCCGCCTGCCTGCCGCCCGCCCCGCCGTTCCTCATTCGCGCAAGCCCGCTCATGGCGTGCGCGCGCCTTTCGCACGGAGCTCCGCATGAACGTGCTCGTCTATCTCGTGCCTTTGGCGCTGGCGCTTGGCGGGCTATGGCTCGCCTGTTTCCTGTGGTCCCTGCGCGCGGGCCAATATGAAGACATGGAAGGCGCCGCATGGCGCATTCTCTCCGACGAGGACGTGAAGCGATGAGCCTCGCCGCGGAGCGCGCCGCCGCATCGTCCTCGCCGCCGCGCGTCGCGGCGCGCGCGGGCCGTCTCGCCTGTTTCTGTCCCGCCGGCGCGCCGGTCGAGGGCGAGTGGCGCGGCGTGGCCGCGCTCGCGGGCGGTTTCGCGGCCTCCGTCCTGTCGCAGACGCTCGTGCTCGGACTCGCGCCGCTGGCGGGACTTCTCCTTGCGCCGCAGGCCTCTTTCGCCGTTCTGCCGCTCGGCGCGCTGCTTCTGGGCGCGGCGCTCGCCACCTTTCCCGCCTCGCTCCTGCTCGACGCCTTTGGCCGCCGCGTGTCCTTCGCCCTTGGCGCCTCCCATGGACTCGCCGGCGCTCTGCTCTGCGCATGGGCGCTGTCGGTTCACTCGTTCGTCGCGCTGCTACTTGGCATGTTCTGGCTGGGGATCGCACAGGGCTTCAGCCTGTTCTATCGCCACGAAGCCGCCTTGGGCGCCAGCCATGCGCAGCGCGCGGCCGCCATTGGCCTCGTCTTCGGCGCGGGCGCGCTCGCCGGTCTCGCAGGCCCTGCCGTCGCTGATCTTGCGAGCGGATTGTCCGCATCGGCCTATGTCGGCGCGGCGCTCGCCGCCGGCGCTGCGCAATTCGCCGCCTTCAGCCTTGCGGCTTTTACTTCGCGTCGTCTTCCTGCGCCCGCGCTGAGCGATGCGCCCGCGCCGCGCCGCTGGGCGCGCATGGCGGCGCCCACGCTGGTCGCTGGCCTCGCGTGGTTCGCGATGAACCTCGTCATGCTCGCTGCGCCCTTCTCGATGATCGGCTGCGGCGTCGCGGCGGCTGGCGTGTTCGGCGCCGTCGCCTGGCATGTGGTGGCGATGTACGCGCCCGCGCTGCTGCTCGCCTTCGCCCCGGTCACAGGCGCCGCCAGCGCGCGCTGGCTCGCCGCGCTCGGCCTTTTCGTCATCGTGCTCGCGCTCATCGTCTTCATCGGCGCGCGGGAGGCTCTGGGCTTCGCTGCGGCGCTGGTGGGTCTGGCGCTTGGCTGGTCGCTCGCCACCGCCGGCGCGACGCTCTGGCTGCATGAGGACGCCGCGCCTGATCGCATGATGCTGGCGACCCATGACGCGATCCTGTTCGCCTGCGCCATCGCCGGCGCGCTCGCCGCCTTCCCCTTCGCGCGCTGATTGGCGCGCGGTTCGCCCGCGCCCTATATGGAGACGCGGAGACGAGGGAGAGCGAGATGGATTCGGCGGAACGGATTGCGCAGCTCGAGGCGCGGGTGGAGGCGCTCAACGCCACCATCGCCAATGTCCTGTCGACCCTCGTCCTGCATGGCGTTTTGACGAAGCCGACGGTGGATCACCTCCTGCGCGAGGCGGCGGTCCACGCCTCCGCCCCCGGCGCGGCGCAGGTGGACGCGCTGAAATCCGCCGTGCCCCCCGCCATGCGCGAGGCCATGGGCCCGCCGCCCGACGAGGACGACCACGCCCATTAGCCGCCTGCCGGCTCGACCCGGCGGGGCGAACGGGCTAGAAGCGCGCCATGAGCCACCCCGCGCGCGTCAGCCCGTGGCGCTTCTGCGTCGCCCCCATGCTCGACTGGACCGACCGGCATTGCCGCGCGTTCCATCGCGGCCTGTCGCGTCATGCGCGTCTCTATACGGAAATGGTGACGACCGGCGCGATCATCTATGGGCCGCGCGACCGGCTGCTGCGCTTTAACGCGTGCGAACATCCCGTCGCGCTGCAACTGGGCGGCAATGAGCCAGACGCGCTCGCCCAATGCGCGCGCATCGGCGCCGATTACGGCTACGATGAGATCAATCTCAATTGCGGCTGTCCGTCCGACCGCGTGCAGAACGGCGCCTTCGGCGCCTGCCTCATGCGCACGCCGCAGATCGTGGGCGAGGGCGTGGCGGCGATGAAGGCGGCCGTCTCCATTCCCGTCACGGTGAAATGCCGCATCGGCGTGGACGATCAGGAGCCGCGCGAGGCTTTGTGGGCCATGGCGCAGGCCTGCGCGGAGGCGGGCGCCGACGCGCTGATCGTGCACGCGCGTAAGGCCTGGCTTCAGGGCCTGAGCCCAAAGGAGAACCGCGACGTTCCTCCCCTCGACTATCCGCTGGTGAGCGAACTCAAGCGCGCCTTCCCCTCCATGCCCATCGCGATCAACGGCGGGCTCGCCGATTTCGCGGCCATCGACGCCCAGCTTGAGGCGCTCGACGGCGTGATGGTGGGCCGCGCGGCCTATCACGATCCCGGCCTCTTGTTGCAGGTCGATCCGCATCTCTTCGGCTGCGACGCGCCGGCGCGTGATGCGTTTGAGGCGGTGGACGCTTACGAGTCTTACGTCGCCGAACAGCTTGCGCAGGGCGTGCGCCTTGCGGACATCACGCGCCACATGCTGGGCCTGTTCGCCGGCATGCCGGGCGCGCGCCTGTGGCGGCGTCATCTGGCGACGGAGGCGGTGAAGCGCGGCGCAGGGCTCGACGTGCTGCGCGCCGCGCTCGCCCATGTTCGTCGCGATGACGTCAGGCGCGATGAGGCGCGGCGCGACGAGGCGGCCGCTTAAGCCTTCAGCCGCGCCATCACGTCAGCAATCGTCGCGATCTCCGCCACCGGGCGCAGGCCCTCAAGCGCCGCCGCGTGAACCTGCGGCGAGAAGGCCGCGCAGCCGTCGGACAACACGGTCGCTTCGATGTCGCGCACATGGGCGTCGCGCACAGTGGAGGCGACGCCGCCGTTCGTCACGATGCCGCCTGCGATGAGCCGCTCGATCCCGCATTTGCGCAACAGCCATTCAAGCCGCGTCATGTAGAACGCGGAATAGGCGACCTTCTCCACGCTCGCGTCGACGGGATGCAGTTCGTCCACGACCGCCTGTCCCCATGAGCCCGGCGCGAAATCGCCGCGGCGCAGAAAGGGGCGCAATTGCTTCAGATGGGGCGAGATGATGGGCTCGCCGCCGCGCCCCGGCGCCAGGGTGAAGAGCGTCGCGATCACCATGGCGCCTTGCGCGCGCATGGCCTGCGCGAGCGGGGCGAGACGCGTGGGCAGGGCGGCGATGTCCGGGTTCGACAAGCCGCCGCGCGCATAGGCGCCGTCCGCGTGCAGGAAGTCATTCTGCAAATCAACGAGCAGCAGCGCGGTCTTGCGCGCGTCGATGGGGGCGCTCATCGCTCGCCGCTCCCGTAGCGCTGGCCGCGGGCGAGAATGTCCGCCGTGCCGAGCATTTTGTTCAGGCCCTCGAAGTCGAACATATGCGGGCGGAAGGATTCCGAGGTTCCCTCGCGCGCGATCGTTCCATAGAAGGCCTGCGCCGTGCGGGCGAGCGCGCGCACGATTCCGCCGGGGAAAATGACAAGCGAAAAGCCCATCGCCTCCAGCTCGCGCGCTGGCAGAACCGGCGTCTTGCCGCCTTCCACCATATTCGCCATGAGGGGGATCTCGCCGTTGAAGAGCCCGCCGATGCGCGCAAGCTGCGTCTGGTCCTGCGGCGCCTCAATGAAGATCATGTCCGCGCCGGCTTCCCGATAAGCCTGCGCGCGCTCGACGGCGGCGTCGAAACTCTCAACCGCCACCGCGTCCGTGCGCGCGACGATGAGCGTCGTCTCGCGCGTGCGGCTGTCCACCGCCGCCTTGATCTTGCCCACCATCTCCGCGCGGCTCACGAGCGACTTGTCGGCGAGATGGCCGCAGCGCTTGGGCAGAGACTGATCTTCGAGCTGAATGGCGTCGGCGCCTGCGCGCTCGAAGACGCGCACGGTTCGCTCGACGTTGAGCGCATTGCCATAGCCCGTGTCCGCGTCCACCACGAGCGCGACGCCCTCCACCCGCTCGCGCACATGGGCGAGCGTATCGGCGACCTCGCTCATGGAGACGAGGCCGATGTCGGGGCGCCCGAGCTTGGTGTAGGCGATGGCCGCGCCGGAGAGATAGAGCGCCTCGCAGCCCGCCGCCGCCGCAAGGCTAGCGGTGAGCGCATCATAGACGCCGGGAGCGACCACGATCTCGCGGCGGGCGAGGCGGGCGCGCAGGTCGATGGGGCTGGCTGTCACAAGTCTCGTCCTTGGCTGCGCGGCTTCTGCGCTCCGCGCTCTCGAGCTTCGCCGGGCGCGCCGGGTCTCGAAGAGGCGCCTCCCGCTTCGCCGAAATGGTTGATCCAGTTCGCCGCGAGCTTATACAAAGCGAAGGCGCATGCCAAAGCCGGCGCGCCGGCCAAAAAACGCGAGGCGGAGGAAGATGAGCGGGGCCCCCCGGACGATCATCGACAAGACATGGGACGCCCATGTCATCGTCGCGCGCGAAGACGGCGATTGCCTCCTCTGGGTGGATCGCCATTACGTGCATGAGGGCTCGCACCACGGTTTCGGACAGGTGCGCCAGCGCGGCGCCCGGCTCGCGCGGCCGGATCTCACCTTCGGCTTCGCCGACCATTACGTGCCCACCCGCGCCGGCGCGCTCGTCGATGCTGACTCCGCGCGCATGATCCGGCAATTGAGCGAGAATTGCGCGAGCCATGGCGTGCGCTGCTTCGGCGAGGGCGATCCGGCGCAGGGCATCGCCCATGTGGCGGCGCCGGAACTGGGCCTCACGCTGCCGGGCCTGCTCATCGTCTGCGGCGACAGCCACACGTCGACGCACGGGGCGCTTGGCGCTTACGCCTTCGGCATCGGCGCGTCGGAGGTCGCCCATACGCTGATGACGCAGACAATGTGGCAGTCGCGGCCCAAACGCATGCGCGTGCGCGTGGACGGGCGGCTGGCGCCGGGCCTGAGCGCGAAGGACATGGCGCTCGCCATCATCGCGCGCCATGGCGCGGGGTTCGCCGCCGGCTGCGCGATTGAATATGCAGGCGCCGCCGTGCGCGCGCTCAGCGTCGAGGGCCGGCTCACTCTGTGCAATCTCTCGATTGAATCAGGCTCGCGCCTTGGCCTCGTCGCGCCCGACGAGACGACGCTTGCTTATCTGCGCGGGCGCCCCTATGCGCCGCAGGGTGTGGATTTCGAGCGTGCGGCGGAAGACTGGCTCGCGCTTGCGAGCGACGCCGACGCCGCCTTCGACGCCGAGATCGTCCTCGACGCCAGCGAGATCGCGCCCGTCGTCACGTGGGGCGTGAGCCCGGAGCAGGCGGCGCCCATCACGGCGCGCACGCCTGATCCCGCATCCATGCCTGATCCCGCGAAGGCGGCGGCTTTGCGCGACGCGCTCGATTACATGGGGCTTACGCCCGGCATGCGCCTCGTCGACATCTCCGTGGACCGCGTGTTCATCGGCTCCTGCACCAACAGCCGCATCGAGGATCTGCGCGCCGCCGCCGCCGTGCTGGCGGGACGCAAGGCGCGCACGCCGGGGCTCGTTTCGCCGGGCTCTTACGCGGTGAAGCGACAGGCGGAGGAGGAGGGGCTCGACCGCATTTTCATCGCCGCGGGGCTTGAATGGGGCGGCGCGGGCTGCTCCATGTGCGTGGGCATGAACGGCGACGTCGTGCCTGCGGGCGAGCGTTGCGCCTCCACCACCAACCGCAATTTCAAGGGCCGTCAGGGCAAGGGCAGCCGCACGCACATCATGTCGCCGGCCATGGTGGCGGCGGCGGCTTTGCGCGGCCATTTGTGCGACGCGCGCGAACTGATGGACGGACGCACGCCATGATCCCCTTCACCGTGCTTGAGGCGCCCGCCTGTCCTCTGGGGCTTGAGAACGTCGACACCGATCAGCTCATCCCCGCGCGCTTCATGCAGACGCCGCGCGCGCAGGGCTATGGCGGCTTCATGCTGCATGATCTTCGTCGCGATGCGCAAGGCGCCCTGCGTCCCGATCTCGCCGTCAACGATCCGCGCTACGCCTCCGCGCAGATCATGATCGGGCGCGCCAATTTCGGCTGCGGCTCCTCGCGCGAAGCGGCGGTCTATGTGCTGGCGGACGCGGGCTATCGTTGCGTGCTGGCGCCGAGCTTCGGCGACATTTTCGCCTCCAATTGCGTGCAGAACGGCCTTTTGCCCGCGCGGATCTCGGCGGATGACGCGCAGGCTCTGCTCGACGATCCCCATGTGCTGGCGGGCGCGCCGATCATCGTCGATCTCGTCGCGCAACAGGTGCGCGTCGGCGAACGCGTCTTCGCTTTCGACGTGAGGCCGGACTGGCGCCAGCGCCTGCTCAACGGCTGGGACGCGGTGGACCTCACGCGCTCCTATGCGCCGCAGATCGCGGATTTTCTGGCGCGCGACGCGCTGGCGCGTCCATGGGCGCCCGCGCGCAAGGCGTGAGCTGGAGTCAGGTCGCTGAAGGCGCCATGGCTGGAAGCCCCATGCGCTCGCGCCACCATGCGCCTTTAAGCCAGGCGTGCAGGCTGTCGGCGTCAGCCGTCTCGCGCGCGGCGAGCAGCACGCTCATCCACACCACGCAGAACATGCAGGAGAGAACCGGCGTACGTCCCTTGTAGGGCGTGCGCGCGATCGGCGCGAGCGTCGGCATGCCCGTGCCCAGCATGACGATCGCGTCGAGCTCGTCGTCGGGCATTTCGTCGAGCGCATATTGGGCCGAGCCCGAGGGCAGCGAATAGATCGGATGGAATTCATGCGTGGCGCCGGTCGCGTTGCTTTTGGCCGCCACATCGAAACCGCGCGCGCGCCAATAGGGCGTGCAGGCTTCGTCGAGCGCGCCCATATAGGGCGATACGAGGCCGATCTTCTTCGCGCCGAGCATGTTCAGCGCATGCACGACCGAGGTCGCCGCGCTCATGGCGGGCAGGCCGCCGGATTCTTTCGTCACCTGCGCGAGAACGCGATCCTCCGCCTCAAGCCCGACGAGATAGGACGTGCCCGTGCAGGCGAAGGCGATGGAGCCGATGGGGGCGTTGGCGAACTGGCGCGCGAATTTCGGCGCCGCGCCCCAATAATCGACGAGCCGCTCCTCGATGGTCTTGTGCGGCGAGAGCATGCGCGCATTGATCCACGCGCAATCGCGCGGCGAGAGAATGGCGTATTCCGGCTCCACCGTGGTGTTGGCCTGCGGGGTGAGCACGCCAACGAGCGCGCGAGAGGCGTATTCGAAGGTCATGGGCTCCTCCACGCGTCAGTCGATGCGTTCGGCCTGCCGCAGGCCCTCGATCATCGAGGACTTGAGCAGATAATCATAGAGCTTCGCCCGGTCGGCGACGATGGCCTGCAGGCCGGCGAGCAATTCGCGCCGCTTCTCGGGGTCTTTCTCGCGCATGCGCGCGCGGTTGCGGTCCGCCTGCGCGATGATCTGATCGCGCGCGACGGGCCGGCGCCTGCGGTCGTAGAGCGCGAGGCGGCGTTCGTCGGCGCCCTTGCGCAACATGTCCACGAAGGCGTCGCACAGGGCGAACGCGTCGTGCACGCCCCCGTTCAACCCCATGCCGCCGGAGGGCGAATTGAGATGGGCGGCGTCGCCCGCCAGCGCCACGCGGCCTTTGAAATAGGTCGGCACGATGCGCTGATGCACCCGGTAGGGCCGCTTCTCGCGCACCTCATAGGCGACGTCGCGCGGCACGATGTCCTGCAGGCTTTTCTCGATCATCTCGGGCGCGAGCTGCTCCTCGATGGAGAGGTCTTCGCGCGGATAGATCGACACGCGCCAGCGTCCCGGCACTTTCAGAAGCGAGAAATTGCCGTCCCGCTTCCAGCAATAGGTGACGTTGGACAAGCCTTCGAGGTGATCCTCGAAGGGAAAGAGCGTCGTAGCGAGCAGCGTGGTCTCAGGGTACGTCTCGCCCTCAAAGGGCAGATCGAGAAACTTGCGCACGAAACTGCGCGCGCCGTCGGCGCCCGCCACATAGAGCGCGCGATGGGTCTGACGGCCCTGCGCCGTCTCCACCGTCACATCGACGCCGCTCTCGTCCTGCGCCATGGCGACGACGGGCGCGCCGAAGACGATGCGCGCGTTGGGCTCCTTCTCAAGCCGCGCGAGCAGGCTTTGCGACAGTTTCCATTGCTCGCATTGCAGGCGGAAGGGGTGGCGCGTGTCCTTCTCGAGGATCGAGAGATCGAAGACGGCGCGGTCGCCGTCAGGATGCAGACGGATCTGCCAATGGGGACAGACGAGGCCGCGCGCCACAAGATCGCCGGCGACGCCCAGCGGCTCCAGCATGTCGAGCGTGGGGGGATGAAAGGTCGAGGCGCGCAGGTCCTCGCTGATCTCCGGCTCGGACTCGAAAACCTGAACGCTGACGCCAGCGCGCGCCAGCAGAAGGGCGAGACACAAACCAACCGGCCCGCCGCCGGCGACGATCACTTCACTCGATGCATTACGCCCGTTCATGCGTTCTCCCCAGACACATGCTTGTGTCTAGAACGGATGGGGCGCCCGCGCAAAGCGCTGGATCAAAGACGGCATTCGGCCGCCCGCGGCAGAATGTAAAACCTTAGGGCTTATTGGAGGGTCTTGCGTTTGGTCTGGGCGAATTCGGCGATCTGCCGAAGAAAGGCGTGCATTTCCTCGAGCTCGGCCGCCGCGCGGCCGAGGGCGTCGTCGGCGGCGACGCACCAGTCCTCGCCCTCCAGTTCCGTGGTCAAGAGATCAAGCGCCTTCAATTCGCGGATGAGGTCTTCGATCACGGCTGCCGGTCCTTCCTAAAGCGGATTTATCGCAAAAATGATACCGAAATGGCATAATAGCGGAAAAATCCATAAAATGCAACTGATTGTAAGGAGGTGTAACGAAAATTTATTCATCCTGCGAAAAGCGACTTGTTCCTATTCGGAAAAATACTGCTATGGTTGGGTTTGGACGCTCGATCTCTCCGCTGAAACGCAGGAGAGCGGACGCTGCGAAAGCGAGGGGCGATGACCTATAGAATCCTGGGGTCTTTGGATCGGCGCATCGCGGAATTGCAGAACAAGGTCTGCGAGGACCGGGCTGAGGCGCGCATGACCTCGGGTCTTATCGAGGTTTTTGCAACTCTTCGAGCAATGATCGCAGCAGATCTGCCGTCCGCCGCTCATCCTTCGTTATTCGGCGCAGAGATAATTCAAGAAGCTCGACGTCTTGAGGGTCAATCGCCGACCCATGAGTCGCCAAAGCGCGTTCAATAGCGGCCCAATCGGCTGCATTGATCGATTGCTTTTTGCCGCGCAGAAAATCTCCGATGAATCCCTTGTCGCGACCGATGCGCAGGGAGAGCGCGGCCGCATTAAGGTCCGGGCGCTGCGCGAGCAGTTCGCGCAGACGTCCTCTCCAGAGATTCGCCTGATCTGACTTATCCATTGGATGGAATATTCGCATATTTGCTGGATAAATCCATTGTGTTTTTGGTGAGCGGGACAGTAAAAGACCTTCAGCGGAACAGGGCGGCCTCCGGCCGCGCTTGTCGCTGGCCGGCGGACAGGTTAAACCGCCTGCCGGAGACGCGATCCCCGCGGCGGGGCGGTTAGCTCAGTTGGTAGAGCATCTCGTTTACACCGAGAGGGTCGGCGGTTCGAGACCGTCACCGCCCACCAGTCCGCACAATGGGTTAGGCGATTTTTTGCTAAGTCGCGCCCCCGTTCCGCTGCCAAATGGGCGCTGATGCGCCCGTCGCGGCGCCAGAGCGGCCGCGACGGGCGTTCCAGTCAGGTCAAAGCTGAATAGCCGTTGGCGACGATGCTCGAATAGCTGTCCGTCG
>Ga0315899_10000315_pt1 | contig 60108 bp, 50 predicted proteins | sample LakEriMetagenome_2_FD_203518 | JGI IMG/M metagenome (GOLD analysis project Ga0315899, IMG submission 203518) | Freshwater fungal communities from buoy surface, Lake Erie, Ohio, United States - Buoy 4 MA112 | ecosystem: Environmental > Aquatic > Freshwater > Lake | place: USA: Lake Erie, Ohio... | reverse complement strand
GAGATGCGCAAGAATGGTACACCAGAGGAATTAGCCGACAGACGAAAGAAAGCTCTCAAACGTAAAGGGCCCAAGGTCCTTCGAGACGCTTGGTTAGCACCGCTGACGATTGGTCCTGGGCAGCAAGGCCCCGTGGCCAGTAAAGCTGGTTGTCGAGCAAGCGACAAAGGGTTCCTTAACATGAGTTTGGAGGAATACTTTGAGTTGCTGGTGTTCACCGGCAAGCAAGGCCGTTCTGACAAGCGAGGTAAGATCAAAGCAGATGGCGAGACTCCTGCTACTAGCTCTGCCACAGCGATATTGAGCAAGCTTGGGATCGCGGATGGGATGTGGTGCGATTTGGTGTGGAACTTTAAGAAGTACTTTGGACGCAGTCGCGGAGCGGGATCGCCGGACAATATGCGTGAGGATGCGGTAGCGCATAGCTTGTCCTTTCAGCCAGGGCAGAAGATGGCAAAAGAGTGCTTTGCTAAGGCGAAGTAATCGGCCGCTTCTGCGAATCGATTGAAGGGGCCAAACCAAACCACTTCTAAGGGCAGAAAAATCGAACGCAGAAAGATACTGAACCCATTTTTCTGCGTTCGATATTTCTGCCACATCAGGATTTTTTGTGTTGTGACAAAGTAAGCAGGTGCTGACAGTTCCGCTCACTTGGCACAAAGGAGCAGTAGTTGTAACCAAATAGTGCCAGCGTGCGCCAGCGTGCCGTGCAGGGGTTCGTGCCACCCACTCGCTTTCACTCGGTGCAGGGGTTCGTGCCACCCACTCGCTTTCACTCGCTCTCCTAAGTCACTCGCTTTCAGAACGCCGCTCTTTGCAGCGGCGTTTTTCGTAATGGCACCGATGCTGGCTGTCATGAACTATTTGTTCGAGTGAATTATGGTGGCATCAAAGCTGGCTGCCGTTTTCGCTCCGGCGGTGCTAGCATCCGAGGGGACGTCTTCTTGAGGCGTCTTTGATGGTGACATAGGGCCGGGCAAACCTGTAGCTCTTTCGTTTTTCGCTTCTCGCTCGTGCTGAAGCCACCACGCTTCAGCTTTCTCTCGGCCCCAATCGTCGACCGATGGGACCAACTCGAGCTTAATAGCGAGATCTTTAGCGGTTTGTGGACGATTGGCTCGGTTCTTCTCAAGGCAAGCCATGATGGCGGCTTCGAGTTGAGGGTCAACCTCCATCTGCATCCGTTTTGATGGAGGGAGAGGAGTTGAGTCGATGTGATGTTGGAACAATTCCCCCAAAGACGTGGCCTGGAAAAGGGAGTGCCCGGTCAACAAGAAATAACCGACTGCCCCAAGCGAATAAATGTCACTTCGAACGTCGACCGATTTGGGACTTTGAATAGCTTCGGGGGACATGTACATCGGTGTCCCCGTCATCCCTTTACTGGCTTCGTTAGAAGATTCATCTTCCAGGGAGCGAACCAATCCAAAATCGAGAACCTTGACTACGTCGCATTCTCCACCTCGGCGATTGAGCATAACGTTGGCTGGCTTTACGTCACGGTGAACCAACCCCAATGTGTGAGCTTCGTATAACGAGCTGCAAATCTGCTTAAGAATGTCGATCACTCGTCCCGCTGGTTGAGGTCCATAGCGATCGACTAAACATTGCAAGTTTATTCCGTCCAGATATTCCATTGCGTAATAGAAAACGCCTTCAGGTGTTCGGCCGTAGTCATAGATGGCAATTGTATTGGGGTTGTTGAGTTGACAGGTGATTTGTACCTCATGTTCGAATCGCTCAACTGCTGCTGGGCTCACATTCTCGGATTTCAGCAACTTGATTGCGGTGGGGCGTCGCATCATGGCATGATGGCCTTTGTAAACAACTCCCATTGCGCCCGTGCCAAGAAGCGTTTCGAGCCGATACTGCCCAAGCTCCTTGGCTTCGATGGCTGCTTCCCTCGCCTCCTTCTGCATTTTTGCTACGATAATCGTGAACACGAAAATCGCGATTGCAGTCACTATCAGCAATGCAAACAGAGAAAAGAAAACCCATCTCAATATCATAAGTGGTTGAAACGCCTCAGTTGCATCTATCTCAGTGATGATTCCCATTTCGTAGCTTGGTAGCCATGCCCAAGCGGACACTGATGGCACACCACGATAGTTTCGATGGCCCTCTAAGCTAACCCCCGTTGTACCTCCGAGTACTTCTTTAAACGAGAAAGTGAATGGCAAATCGTGTCGCCTAACGTTTGGTCGAAAGCCCTCCATGAGATCTCCACCTGGATCCCTAACTTGAACATTTAGAATGGAGGCAGCTCCGTCTCGATCGGGAATCAAACCGGCCATTATCAATTGTTCATCGAATCGGCTATTGGACACCAGCAATCCGTTTTTGTTTACCGCGTAGGTTTCCCCTGACTTACCGATTTGGCCGAGTTGTAGGATCTCCGTAAACTCGCGTTCTGGATTAATTCGTAACCCCATAACAGCGATGGTTTGAAAGTCTTCATTGCGGATGGGAGCCAACGCAAACATTGTCGGAACCTCCGCACGCATGGTCCCATCTCGATCTCGCAGCAGAACGATACTCGGAAACGGAACGCTGACAGTTGGTGTTCCGTCGTTAAGTGGTTTTGACACAATAGAAGAGTATTGGGGGATTACCTGTCCGACGATTTCTTTTGTTTGAGCTGCAATGATCTTTTGTTCACGATCGAATACTACATAGCCCACAAAATTGTGAGCAGACATTCCTGGTTGAAGTAACTTGTTTATCCGACGTCCGGTCTCAGCAATAATTTCTGTTGGCGTTCCTTGAGTCGTGTCTGCACTTTTCCCGGAAGCAAGCTCTTCATAAAGTTCGAGTAGCTTGGAGACCTGCGATCGAATCTCTGGGCTACTCGCCATAGCCACCGCGTTGGCTTCCTGGTGCGCGAACCACTTCTCGAGCATGGACTTTTCGATTTGCAGCAATGTTGTCAGTTCGGATTTCAAGCTCCCCTCGATGGAGGACTTGATTGCTCGATTCACAAAGAATCCCAGCATTGCCAGAATGATAAACGCAATGATGGGCCAGATCCAAATTTGCCTCTTGAGAAACACGCCCGTAGATTTGACGGTTCTCGAAAAGCTTGTTTGGCCAAACGTGAGGTTTGCTCGTGAGAGGTTATCTTTGTTGCGAGATGCTTGAAATAGAGCTGATAGATTGGAAAGCATACCCAGAAAATTCCCTGATGAAACGGCGCTGCTATTTGTTCCGCCGCTCATTGTAATTCTGCTATTCTGAGTTTGATGCCAACAATTTCCTTGTCTTATCAATTTTCCTTGTTTGGCGTCCCGCTAGTGCCCAAACTTGCCAACAATTATCCTGATCGTAGCGATTCTTCCATGGATCTGGCGAGTTATGGTTACGACCAGTTCACAACGAAATCGCTTTAACTGCGTAGAGATTCTTCTCCCCGCGGATGAACAGCGTGTCTCCGCTGATTGCTGGAGTCGCCATAACCGCTTCATCGAGTTGGTTCTGTGAAACAATGGTTCCCTCGTCATCAAATGCCACGACAAACGTTGAGCCTTCTTCGCTCGTGCAAAACATGTACTCGTCGTTAGCAATCACCGAGGCAGTAAAAGCACTCGCCTTTTCACCTCTCAGCCTCTGGCGAAACAATCGCTCGCCCGTTTCAAGCTTGTAACAACTAACTATGCCTGAATTATCAAGAACGTAAAGTCGGTCTTTACGAATAAGTGGTGTCGGCATGTATGGCCCACCTCTCATGGCTGCCCAGAAAAACGGCTCACTCAACCCTTTATCCTTGGGCATCTGCAACTCACCTCGAGCTTTGTGTGATAGCGTGACGATTGGCATAATCGGACGGTATCCACTCGTCAACATAATCAGATCACGAGTTATTTGCGGTGTTGGCACAACGATCTCGGAAAAACCACCCAGCCGCCAAAGCTCTTCCCCGGTTCTCGCGTGGTAACCTGCACTGGCTTTGGTTCCAGCAACAACAACGATGGGGGTGCCATCTTCAGCAACAAATGCGACCGGGCTACTCCATGTGGGTATGTCGTCTCGAATCGTTCGCCATTTCTCTTGACCAGTCTTCAGGTCCAATGCTGTGACAAATGCGCCATCCTGATGATCACATTGAAGAATAACGGTCGATTCAAAAATGTGTGGCGAACTGCCGAAACCCCATTGGTAACTCTTGTCATAGAACCATCCGGAGTCGAGTTTACCTAAATCCTTTTTCCAAATCAGTTCTCCTGTCATCAAATCCAAGCAATAGATCCCGGCTCCAGCAAACGAAGCGACGACCACTTTGCCATCGGTTGCAGGAGTTGGGTTGGCATGGCTCGCCTTTAAATGTCGCTTTACTTTAGGGACTTCGCGCACGCATTCCCTCTGCCAAATAATTTTGCCTGAATCTCGCTCCAAACAGATCACTTGGTAGCTACAAACTCCATCACCTTTGACCGAATCAACATCTCCGTACGCACCTGTTCGAAATCCGGCTTGATCGCCCTCTTGATCTGCGGTTGTGACAACAATGCGATCTTCCCAGCAAATAGGGGAGGAGGTTGCGAGGCCTGGTATGGGTACCTTCCAAGCGATGTTTTTGTTTTCTTCGACGCTCCATGAGGTAGGCAGTTTCGCCGCCTCAGAAATGCCACGGGACAAGACGCCTCGAAACTGAGGCCAGTTCGAATCGCTTAATGGAAAATCGGATGTCAATGTTAAGCGAGGGTTCAACACCTCTTTTTCGGATGCGGCAGGAGTTGGAGATTCCGATGTAGCCCCTTTTTTACTCTCAGCTTCTGCCTTTTTAGCAATCTCCTTTGCTTCTTCGTTCAGAAATGGCTCAATCGTTTTAATGAGCTTTTCGTTATTAAAACGCTTAGCCACTAGGTAGGCGTTTGCTAGGCCTTTGTTACTTACGTTTTTCGTATTCAGAAAGGGAGTAATTAGCTCTTCGCTTTGAGTGCTAACCGCCATGACTAATCCTGAGTCAATGTCTTCGACCCCCTTATCTAACAGGAGTTCGACAATTCTAGGACTCTTTCTCATAATGGCCCAGCTTATGGGAGTGAAGCCATAAAAGGTATCTTTCGCATTGGGGCTCGCACCTGCAGCCAACAGAGCTCGCACTACTTCGGTGTGATCATGATCACATGCCAGAGCAAGGGCTGTTACTCCGTAGCGACTCGCGTCATTCACGTCGACGCCGGCTTCAATGCACGCTGTCACTTCGGCCAGATTTCCTTCGGTAGCTGCGGCTCGCAGAGTTTCAGCCGTTCGATCTTGGTGGCTACCCGCATCAGTAACCGCCGGCCAAAGCAGACACAAGCTAAAATTAAAAACGAACAAAAAATGGAAACGAAGCAAGATGGTCACCTAAAAATTGGGATTCGGGTAGCCTGGATCGCGAGAGGTACGACACACTCCTGGGCTTATGACTGCATTATAAGGAGAGTGTCACATTCAATTCAGATCCCTAAAAATTCCCGCCAAAAAATCCTCTTTTCGAGCACAAGCTAAACTGCTAAAAGCGAGCAGGCGAATGTTTCTTAACAAGATGAAGACGCCCCAGAGCATTGCTTCCGATTTTTGAAAAACGACCACGGAGGAAACGACCATGTCGAAACGTTTATTGCTAGCGTTGGCTTTTCTTTTTTCTGCAGGCCTTATTGGGACCGCTCCTACGCAATCCCGAGCGACCGAATCGCTACCAGCTGAAATCAAGGCAGGCGAGACCCGCCTCATCCTGAACGGCTCCGGTGCTCGCACCAAAGCATTCATGGAGTTGTATAACGCGGGCCTCTACTTAACCAAATCGAGCAATAACCCGAAAGCGATCATCGCAGCGGATGAGCCGATGGCGATTCGGATCAAAATCACATCGGGTTGGGTGAGCCAAAGCAATCTAGTGGAATCCCTTGAAGATGGCTTCACGAATTCAACGGGCGGAAACACCCGTGAAATTCGAACGGAAATCGATCAATTTCGAGCATGTTTCCAAGACGAAATCTCGAAAGGGGACGTTTTCGACATGCTTTATTTGCCCAACAAAGGTGTCGTAGTGAGCAAGAACGGAAAATACAAAGGCACCGTCAGCGGGGCAAAATTCAAGCAGTCATTGTTCGGAATTTGGCTCTCAGACAAGCCCGCCGACAGCACTTTGAAACAGGCGATGGTCAGCCCCAAGACGGTTCGATAAAACTGGGATTTCAATTTCCCGATCGAAAATTTGGTCACGAAAAATCGTTTGAGCTCCATTACCGAATTCCGTCCATAACTTAGAATCCGTCCCGCGTGATGTCCGCACTCGTCCTTTGGGCATCACCGAAACACTTCTCAGTCATGATTGTCGGAAAGAAATCGGTATGGAGGAAACGCAAGAGTCGGTATTGTGGGCTCCCTCAGCGGCCTCGGTGAATCAGACTCACATGACTCGCTTCGCGGTCTCTTTCTTGTCGGCACTCGGCCTACCTCCTACAAACGATTACTCCACTCTTCATTCACTAAGCCTCGCACACGCTGACCTTTTCTGGCGTCATGTTTGGAACTACTGCGGTGTTCCTGGCGATCAAGGTAAGATCGCGAATATCTCTGGAACGCGAATGATCGATACTCGCTGGTTTCCGGACGGCCGTTTAAACTTTGCAAGAGCTTTGTTGCGACCATCAGGCTTTGACGTTGTAGAGAACGCCGAGTCAATAGCCATTAAAGCTTACGACGAGGCGGGTAAGGAAATCCGCATAACTCGTCGCGAGCTATTCGAACAAGTTGCCGCAATCGCTGGTTTTCTAAAGCGTAACGGAATTCAAGCAGGCGACCGAGTTGCTGCAGTGCTACCTAACGTTCCAGAGTCGGTTGTTGCCATGCTCGCCACAGCGGCCATCGGTGCGGTATGGTCGTCATGTTCACCGGAGTTCGGTGATGATGCAGTTGTTGATCGTTTTGGTCAGATCAGCCCGAGGGTTCTCATCACTGCTGACCGAACAACCTACAACCACAAAATAGTTGAGCTTGGAAAAAAGGTAGACCAGATACTACCCAGGCTCCCATCGGTGGAACTGGTTGTTACGGTGGGAAGTGCATCAACTAGAAACTCTCAAGTCGATTGGGTTTCCTGGGAAGAAGCGCTCGATGAGCCCCCCTTAACAGATTGGGAGTTATTTCCCTTCTCGCATCCACTCTGCATTGTTTATTCATCAGGCACGACAGGAGCCCCAAAATGCATCGTTCACGGAACGGGTGGAACAGTTCTACAACATGTCAAAGAACATAGACTCCACTGCAACTTGAATGAGGGCGATTGCCTTTTCTACTACACGACCACCGGTTGGATGATGTGGAATTGGCTCTTAAGCGGCCTGGCAAGCCAAGCAACAATCGTTTTGTACGATGGCTCTCCCTTTGCGAACGGATCGCAAACATTGCTAGAGATTGCTGACAAAGCGGGCGTGACCCATTTTGGCGCAGGTGCACGCTATTATGCGTCTCTTGAAAAACACGATGTCAGGCCAAAGGATTTCTTGTTATCGAATAAATTACGCTGTCTGCTATCGACCGGCTCCCCCCTCTTGCCTAGCAATTTTGATTGGCTCTACTCAGCTTTTGGTGATCAATTCACGTTGGCATCGATTTCTGGCGGGACAGATATTCTTTCCTGTTTCGTGCTGGGAAATCCTAACATGCCGGTGCACCGAGGCAAAATACAGTGCAAAGGGCTCGGCATGGATGTGCAAATCTGGAATGATGATGGCCGCCGGGTATTCAACACGCCGGGAGAGCTTGTCTGCGTTAGTCCATTTCCATGCATGCCCATTGGATTTTGGAATGACTACGCCAGTGAGAAATATCTCAAGGCTTATTTCTCTCGATTCGAAAACGTGTGGTGCCACGGTGATTGGGCGGAAGAAAATGATCAAGGTGAATTGATTATCTACGGCCGATCCGATGCGACTCTCAATCCGGGAGGAGTACGCATAGGAACGGCTGAAATCTATCAGCAACTCGAAGCCTTCCCCGAGATCGCCGAATCCCTCGCCACTGTTCTTCGACAGGACGGCGATGAACAGATTGTTTTGTTTCTACGCCTGACACAAACAGATATCAATCGCCAAGAAATCGCGGATCGCATTCGTGTGAGACTCAAGAGTCGATGCTCACCCCGGCATGTTCCTCGCTACATCGGATACGCACCCGACTTCCCCAGAACGGTCAGTGGCAAGCTGTCCGAGATTGCGGTTCGATCGGCGATATGTGGCGAAGTACTCGGAAATGCAGGGGCTTTAGCTAATCCTGATTCACTTCGGTTTTTTGAGAACTGGAAACCAACCGATGCACATTAAAAAACCAACGCCTCTCAACATAATTCGCAACATAAAAAGTGATCTCACAGCAGGAACACTTACCTGCAAGTTCGCTCTATAATAAGAGAAAGGACCAGTAACATGACTTCGAGAGACGAAATGCCCCTTCGCAAGATCGACCACGTTCGATTCTTCGTGGGAAATGCAAGGCAATCCGCCTACTTTTACCGTAACGCCTATGGCTTTGACGTGATCGCCTACGCGGGTTTAGAAACAAAAGTAAAGCACGAAGCGGGTTACGTCGTTCAGCAAGGTGGCATCACATTTGTACTGGTATCTCCTCTAAGAGCCAGCCATCCTGATGCATCTCGATTGATTCTCCATGGTGACGGCGTTGCCGATATTGCCTTGCAAGTTGACGATGTCCGACACGCCTACAATCTAGCTGTAGAACGTGGAGCTGTCGGGGTCATCGGACCGCGTGCCATCGAAGACGATTATGGCATCTACGAGTATGCAACCATCAAAGCGTATGGCGATACGACACACACCTTTGTGAATCGTGATCGTTACAAGGGAGCGTTTGCACCAGGATTCGATCCCATCGATCCCTCTCGCTACAACCCCAAGACTTATCACGATACCGGGCTACTAGGCATTGATCATATCGTGGGCAATGTCGAAGAAGGTAAAATGGATGAATGGGTGGAGTTCTATCGCAAAGTACTAGGCTTTGAGCAATTAGTTTCGTTCGACGACCAAGACATCTCGACCGAATACTCGGCGCTCATGTCGAAAGTTGTGCAAAGCGGAAGAGGTCGAATCAAGTTCCCGATCAATGAACCCGCTCAAGGTCGTCGCAAAAGCCAGATCGAAGAGTACATCGACTTCTACGGCGGTGCTGGTGTACAGCACATCGCGATGGCCACCAACGACATCATCAAAACGGTTCGTGCCCTGAGAGACAACGACGTAACCTTCTTACGAGTTCCTCGCACTTACTACGACAATTTGCGAGATCGTATTGGTTCGATCAAAGAGGATATCGAGGAGTTAGCAGAGCTCGGTATCTTGGTCGATCGCGATGACGAAGGCTATATGCTCCAGATCTTTACTAAACCCGTACAAGATCGACCAACCCTGTTCTTTGAGATCATTCAAAGGGAAGGCTCCAAGAGCTTTGGAAAAGGAAACTTCAAGGCGTTGTTCGAAGCGATCGAGCGAGAACAAGAGACCCGTGGGACCTTGTAAATCATTATGCCAATCTCCAACATCCGGACCATTCGCGATTTCTACGCATTCGAGCAACATGTGAAAACGTGTCGGGCTCAGCGTGGGCTTGGGATGGTCGACCAATGGTATCGTATACCTGTCTTCTACTTTACCAATCCGAACAGCGTCATTGGAAATGGAGATCCCGTGCTGCGACCAAAGGGTTCGCGCGAGCTCGATTTCGAGTTAGAGATCGCCGCGATCATTGGCGAGGAGGCCATCAACCTGCCCGATGACGATCGAGCTATGGAGTGCGTTGCTGGCTTCACGATTTACAACGATTGGTCAGCACGAGATCTTCAGCGCGAGGAGATGGCTGTCGGATTAGGGCCGAGCAAAGGCAAAGACTTTGCCAATGCTCTAGGACCCGAACTGGTCCCCTTTGCGAATCTGAGAGATTGCTATCGGGATGGTCGTTTACACCTTGAAATGGAAGCCTTTATCAACGGTCAACGCGTTTCTCATGCCAACGCTTCGAGCATGTATTGGACCTGGCCGCAGTTGCTGGCCCACGCGAGCCGCGATGCCAAACTCATGCCGGGAGACGTTATCGGTTCCGGTACGGTAGGCACAGGCTGCATTCTGGAGTTAACGCCGCAGGCCGTTGGCGGCTGGCTCAAGCATGGAGATGTCGTTCAATTGCGAATTGAGAGATTAGGGACACTCGAAAATCAAGTGATCACGCAGGATTAAGATTATGCCGCAGTACAGACAATTGGGTTCGATTCCCCCAAAACGACATACCGCTCACCCTGCCACTCCTGGCTATCGTAATGAGGGTATCTACTACGAAGAAGTCATCACGACCCAAGGCTTCAGTCGAGCCTACAGCATTGTTTACCACCTGCGACCACCAACCCGCGTTCTGAAAGTTGAAAGTCTGGGCTCTCGTCCAATAGAATTGGTCGAAGTTCCATTGCGGCATGTGCATACTCAATCTGCACGCTTGCCGGCAAAAGGAGACCCCATTACGGGACGCGTTCCGCTTATGTTTAACGCCGACGTGATCCTCTCGCGCTGCCGCCCGACTGCCGCTCAGCAGCACTTCTACAGAAACGCTAAAGCGGATGAGTTGATCTTCGTGCATCGCGGACGAGGCAAACTCAAGACCATGTTTGGCCTGCTTCCTTTTCGACCGATGGACTATATCGTGATTCCGAAATGCACGACGTATGAAATCGAATTTGAAGCCAGCGAGCAACCGGAACTGCTCGTCGTCGAGTCGAATGGCGATCTAGGTTTCCCACCTCGCTATCTGAATCCTGATGGACAGTTTCGGCTTGGTGCACCATTCTGCGAACGTGATTTGCACGGACCAACCAGTTTAGAACCTATCGATGCCGAAGGGGAATTCATCATCGATATCAAGGACGGTGATCAACGAACCCGTTATACAGTTGCCAACCATCCGTTCGATGTGGTCGGATGGGACGGGCTCGTTTATCCGTACACCTTTAACGCTGATGACTTTGAGCCTATTACAGGTACGATCCATCAACCACCTCCGATCCACCAAACGTTTCAAGCCAGCGGTTTTGTAGTATGCACCTTTGCTCCACGCGTGCTCGACACACATCCTCAGGCGATCAAGGTGCCGTATGCCCATAGCAACGTCGAATCGGACGAAGTGCTTTATTATGTCCGAGGTCAATTTGGTAGCCGGCGCGGCGTCGATATTTGCTCATTGACGCTGCATCCACATGGCATTCCACATGGTCCGCATCCCGGCACGATCGTCGCTAGCCGAGACGTTACCTTCACAAACGAATTGGCTGTCATGGTCGACACGTTCCGACCGCTCAAGCTAACGAAAGTAGCGATGGAGCTAGATGATCCGAATTACCCTTACTCTTGGTTAGAATAGTCCATGCACGTTGAAGTCTCAAAGGTCTCTGTCGTAGAGGCTTATCAATTGATGGTTAGTTTAGTAACGCCGCGACCTATTGCCTGGGTTACGACGTTGTCTCCATCCGGTGTTGTCAACCTGGCTCCATTCAGCTTCTTCAATACGTTTGGTGCCAACCCGCCTATCGTGGTTTTCTCCCCAACGCTTAGACGCGACGGGAGCAAGAAAGATACGTTGCTAAACTTGGAGTCGCTAGGAGAGTTCGTCATTCATGCTGCAACGGAAAAACATGCTGAGCAAATCAATCTCAGTGGCAAAACAATTCCGACCGACGAAAGCGAAGTAGAGCTTGTCGGCTTGCAGACAACTGCATCTCAATTGATCAAGCCCCCGCGTTTGGCGGACGCTCCCTTTGCGCTCGAATGCAAGGTTCGAGAGATCCTACCTATGGGTAATGGGCCCATCGCAGCCAACCTCGTTATAGGTGAAGTGGTCATGATGCACATTGACGATTCTATCTTGGATGCAGCAGGCATACCTGACCCCACCAAACTGAAATCCATCGCTCGATTGGGCGGAGAGTATTGGTGCAAGACCCAAGATCTATTCCAACTAAAGCGATTCGCTTAGCAAGTTCTGAATTGATGCAAAGATAAATCATGAATTCATCTACCTAACAAAGAGGCTTGCTGTGAATAGTTGGATTGTCTCAGGTGTCAGAACTCCGATAGGAAGATTTTTGGGAGAGCTCGCACCGTTAACCGCTCTCGAGCTGGGTGGCTTTGCGATTGCCGGTGCGATGAAAAACGTGTCGCTCGCAGCCTCCGACGTCGATGAAGTCATAATGGGTCAAGTACTATCGGCCGGTGTCGGGCAAGCACCCGCGAGGCAAGCAGCTCTGAATGCCGGTTTACCCGATACCATCGGCTGCGTCAGCGTGAACAAGGTCTGTGGTTCTGGGCTTTATTCGGTCATGCTCGCGGATCGTGCCATTCGAAGCGGCGATTGCCAAGTGGTCGTGGCAGGAGGAATGGAGAGTATGAGCCAAGCCCCGCATCTGGTTCGCAATGGCCGCACAGGGTGGAAGTACGGTTCACAAAGCATATTAGATGCGATTGAACAAGATGGATTGCGATGCGCGGTAGGCAATTCATTGATGGGGTGTTATGCCGATCAAGTAGCCAAGGATAATTCCATCGATCGCATTGCTCAAGATGAGTGGTCATTGGAAAGTCATCGCAAGGCATTGGCCGCGCAAAGCCAAGGCCGATTTGCTTCCGAAATCGTCGAGGTAACTTACGGTAAAGGAACCATCGTCACTCAAGACAGCGGCCCCAGAGCAGATACCACCGTAGATAAGCTAGCCAAACTAAAGCCTGCTTTTGGTTCTGACGGCACAGTAACGGCAGGCAACGCATCCACCTTAAGCGATGGTGCAGCAGCAGTCGTGGTCGTACACGAATCGATCAAGCGAGACCTGAACAGTACGCCCGCGTTTCGAATTGTCGGATCACAAACTCATGCGATGAAACCTAGCGATCTCTTTGTTGCACCTGTGTATGCCATTCAGAAACTTTTACGAAAATCAGGCAGGTTAGTTAAGGATGTCGATTTGTTTGAAATCAACGAAGCCTTTGCTTCTCAGACGATAGCCTGTATGAGAACGTTAAACATTCCTTCGGATAAATTGAACGTGCACGGCGGAGCCATCGCGTTGGGGCACCCGATTGGCTGTAGCGGAACCCGCGTATTGGTCACTCTCATGCACGCACTGTTAGCCCGCCAAAAATCGATTGGGGTAGCCGCATTGTGTTTGGGTGGTGGCGAAGCGATAGCCATGCTGATCGAAGTCGATAGTGGGAGCGTTTAAATCATGTTGACCGAGATGGAAATGGATGCAATCGCTCGACGTCATGACATCAAGCTTGCGGATGTTTGCCCCGAGCCACTCGAAAGTCGCCTAGTAAAACTGGAGGCTTGTTTACAGGAGACAAACGTCCCGTTTCCTATTGCTCCCGACGTTGCGAGAGCCTATTGGCAAACGGCAGCTTCAGGGGCTCCTTTTGCGGTTGGCTCACTTTCTTCGGAATCGGTTGGTCTAGGTCAATTCGCTAACGCGCAAAGTTACGACCAGTATTCCGTTGAAGATCATTTGAGCTGGGCATGCTTGATTGCTGAGCAACAACGGACCAAACATCGCTTTGCCTGCCAAGAGTATTTGGATGGGGAGTCGATGTTCGCGATTGGGGGCACGGTGATACCGGACTTCTATTTGCTTAATGCCAGAATCTATCAGCAGACCGGCTGGCAGTTGGCAACAGTCAACATGATCATTCCGGCTGAGTTGTTTTTTACGTGTCACAGCCGACGCTTTTTTCCGGTGACAACGTTTATGAGAGCCATCGAACAAGATTACTTGCAGGAGCCAGACATAGGCCACGATGTAGCGGGACACGTCGCAACTTTTACGATTCCTGTTGTCGCTCATGTGATGCGAAATCATGGTGTCGCTAGAAACATTATCTACGAAGAGCGAGACCAACGGTTAGCCAAGGCAACGACCGCGGATTCCCGCGAAGCGATTCGAAAGAAGGCGGATGAGCTGTTGTTATATGCCGAGCGAGTTTATTGGTTCACGGTCGAGTTTGGGCTCGTTATGCAGGATAAAGCTGTGAAGGCATTCGGGGCAGGCATACTTTCTTCTCCAGGAGAGACAATTTATAGCGTCGAATCTCCCAAACCAACTCGACTACTTATTGACCCTAGTCGCGACACCGATCTGCTTCGTTTAGCATCGACCGATTATCTGATCAGTGAGTTTCAGAAGACCTACTTTGTGACAGAGCATTTTGAGCTTCTCGAGTCAATTACACCGGAACGAATCGTGGCAACGGCCAAACTGGCTTCCAAATTGCCGCACTTTTCCTGGCGCGATATTGCTCCAGGGGATCGAGTTCTCAACGTTGGTGAATCTGCGATATCGACTAACGAAAAGTATCTTAGGCTGATGAGCGATCAACTGTGCGATGATTGCTTAACCCGTTCCGCAATTCGCAATCTTCGTTTGATGGTGCACGGGTTCGAACCGGGTATCGATTTGAACAGACTTTGGCGAGGTCCCGTCGCTCCGGTCCCAGACGCATTGGTGGAGTGGTTTCGGACGGAGGATTCTAAACACCGGTTCCAGCAGGTCATCAAGCCACTAAGCTACGACGCGTGAGTTGCTTAGTGTGCAGGATTTCCCTTCAAGTCGACCGAAATCTCCCGTCTGTAGTGATGTTGAGCGTGCGGAGCGAAATCTCAGAAAAATTGGGAATCCCGCCCCTTGAATTTCTCTCCTAAACTCCCTAAACCATAGGTGCCCGTTCTTTTCTAATAATCGTCTGGGGGTTAAGTCGCTATGGGCCGCAGAACTGATCGTAGGTCTCAACGAAATGCTAGCAGATTAGGTTTCGAATCTCTCGAAACACGTTCCATGATGGCGGCAGACATGCTGCAAATCGATTCTAACAGTTATTCGCAAGAACACTTTCTTGTTCAGTTTCGTCCGGAAACATCAGCCAGTTCCTTGATTGGAACCTCGGTTGCCGGCGCGACGATTTCTCGGCAAGTGAGTTCAGACGGTTGGTTCAAGGTGTCGGTAGGTGCGGGGGCAAACTTCAATCTTGCGATGCAGTCGTTTCAGACACTGAGCAATGTCGCCTTGGTTTCACCTGATTTCCGCGTTTCCATTACGGCTACTCCGAATGATCCCCTCTACGTCAATCAGTGGGGTTTGGAAAACAGCTCAGATAGAGACATCGATGCAGCTCAAGCATGGAATTTCGGCACCACATCATCGGTTGTAGTCGCGGTTATCGATACCGGCATTGACTACAATCATCCTGATCTCGCGGCTAATATCTGGATGAACACCGACGAGGTGGCAGGCAATGGAATTGATGACGACAACAACGGATACATAGATGACATTCGAGGTTGGAATTTCATCAACGAGACCAACAATCCGATGGACGATAATGGGCACGGTACCCACGTGGCGGGAACCATCGGCGCGGTAGGAAATAACGGTGTTGGAGTGGTCGGAGTCGCTTGGAACGTACAGCTCATGGCACTAAAGTTCTTGAGTGCGAGTGGTTCGGGCAATTTGAGTGATGCCGTGGAGGCGATCGACTATGCACGAGCCAATGGTGCTAAGATCATCAACGCAAGCTTCGGTGGTGGTGGGTTCTCAAGTGCGATGCAGACCGCCATTCAACGATTCCAAAATGCTGGTGGAATCTTCGTTGCAGCGGCAGGCAATAGTGCTCAAAACAATGCTCTCGTCGCAAGCTTCCCTGCGAACTACCCCGGAGTTATCTCCGTGGCGGCATCGACCAGCACGGATACGCTAGCAAGCTTTTCGAACTTTGGCACCAATGTTCAAATTGCTGCACCTGGGCAAGGGATTCTAAGTACACTGCCTGGCAATCGTTACGGTAACTTGAGCGGTACCTCCATGGCGGCACCTCACGTTGCTGGAGCGCTCGCCTTGTTGTGGGGTCAGTCGCCAACGTTGAGTGCTTCGGTGCTGACCAGCGCGCTCTACGCGAACACCGATGCGGTTTTGACCGACAGAACGATTTATGGCCGCATGAATTTGGGAAAGACCGCAGCCTCGCTGGCCGGTGGTGGCGGTGAAGGGGATACTGCGGCACCTCAGGTTGTTGGCTCGACATTCAATACCTCCGGAAATAGGCTGACTAGTGTTGATGTGAGTTTCTCGGAAGAAATGTCCGCGGCCACGATGATTCCGAGCAATTTTACAATGACTGGCCCGAGTGGTTCCATCGCCGTAACCGCGATAACTAGGCTTACCGGTAACAACTATCGCGTTAGTTTCGCAACGCAGTCGTCTGTCGGGGTCTACTCTCTAACAGTCCTGCCGACAGTTAGAGACGTGGCCGGCAATCTTTTGAATCAAGATGGCGATACCACTCCCGGGGAGTCAATTCAAGATCGCTATACAGCCTCCTTTACGATCAATGCGCCGGTCGTACGAAACTACACGTTCAACGGACCGGTCGCTCTGCGCGATGCCACCTCAACGCGAACTGGGGTTACCAATATCGACTTCACGGTTCCTGATTCATTTACCATTGCAGACTTGAACGTTAATCTCTCCATCAATCATACGCACGTGAGCGATCTGAGAATTAGGCTGATATCGCCCAGTGGGACCAGCGTTCAACTCGTCAATAGACGTGCTGGGGCAAGCGACAACATTCGCGTAATATTTGACGATGAAGCAACCTCATCAATCGCTGGTGCGAGTACATTAAATGGCACATTCCGGCCTGAACGAGCGTTGTCCGCTTTTGACGGCAGTAACGCTGCTGGCCGCTGGCGACTCGAGGTTGTTGACAATGCACGACTCGATGTTGGAACCTTTAACAGCATTCAATTGCAGTTTACCGAAGCTGCTTCGGGTGCAGCAAGTGGTTTATCTTCGGCCTCGTCGATGAAGTATTCGCTCGATGATTCCACCGAATCTTCCGCTCGCTGGATGTCTGGCTGGGTTGCCCAATCGATCGAACAGTGGTTACGTCGATTCGGGCGATAAGCCAAACACGGCTTGTGCTGGATTTTCCTCTCCCTCGTTTTGTGTAGTTTGAATTAGCAATGCTCTCTAATCGACAGATTTCTCTCATAGGCGCTCCGGTCGATATCGGTGCGGGGCGTCGAGGCGTGGATATGGGGCCGAGTGCTCTAAGACACGCAGGTCTAAGGGACAGATTGCTCTCACTCGGCTACAGCGTAATCGACGAGGGAAATGTCAATGCACCGCTGGCAGAAATGTTGCCAACACCCGCTGCAACGGACAAACTGAGGTATCTGGAACCGCTGCGTTCTTTCTTTCAAGCGTTAGCGGAAAAGGTATCGGACGTTGCCCACGCTGGTCGCTTCCCTTTGATCATGGGTGGCGACCATAGTTTATCACTAGGCAGCATCAACGGTTCAGCCAAAAACGGTAACAAGTTCAGGAAGCTTGGCGTGATCTGGATCGATGCTCACGGGGACTTCAATACGCATGAGACAACCCTCACAGGCAACATACATGGTATGCCTCTGGCCGCTCTAGCGGGGCTTGGAACGCCAACCTTAACGCATCTCATGGGTGTATGCCCCGTCATCAATGCTCACTCAATCGCTCTAGTTGGCGTTCGCGACTTGGATCCGCTCGAAAAGGTTCTCCTTCGCGAGGCTGGGGTCAATGTCTTTACCATGCACGATATCGATCGCCATGGAATGGATGCTATCATGAACCGAGCGTTGGATCTATGCTCGAAAGGTAATGATGGCTTGCATGTTAGTTTTGATATGGACGTATTAGATCCACGGGAAGTGCCTGGTGTCGGTACTCCGGTACCTGCAGGTATAACTCTCCGCGAAGCACATTTGGCGATGGAACTAGTTCACACCCATGGCAACTTACTAAGCATGGATTTAGTCGAAATCAATCCGATCTTAGACAGTAATAACCTCACAGCGAAAGTCGCCGTAGAACTTATTGCATCTGCGCTTGGCGAGACAATTTTTTAGAAATGAATTTGCTAGTGCCGGAAACCATGTTTCTAGTGCAGTAGTACAGAAAGTAGCTAAGAATCACGATATTCACCATCCTTCGATTTATTTCAATAAGAGAAGGTAGGAGATAGCCTCCCATGAGTGTCCATAAGCCCCATTGAATTCAATTCGTGCAAGAATATGAGCCCGCGCCCTACGCCCGACATATGTGGCAAAACAATGCAGTAACGCTGAGAACAACGAGACTTATAATAACGCCCCCATGACGCCAGCGGTCTTGGCTTGCAAGGTTGTGGGCATGCTCATTTTTGGACTTCGACAACACTAAAAAAAGTAAGACCTATCCCAAGCAAAGTTGCCCAGAGGGTGAATATTATCGGCCTTCGCGACAAAATCGCCTGATCCGAGTCTAACCGTGCTGAACGCTACGTTGCGTCACACCAATTTAGGGGGGGTGGGTGTGTTTGCCGCACACTCTTTCATTCATTAGGACGGACCAAATTGTACCGGTAATTCATCCCGGTTTGCCCACAAATGAGAACGAAATACGTGAGCCTGGCTTAATCTTGCCATTTCTTGCCCTTGAGGAACAGCAATTGCGACACTGTAGTTGCCCCTGATCGACTCCGATGAGCCGTAGAAATCCATGCCCTAAATGATTTGCAAGGAACTGAAGCAATTGAACTCGAAAACTGCAACTATCGATGGAAATGAAGCAGTAGCCAAAGTTGCTTATGCTCTAAGCGAGGTGATTGCCATCTATCCGATTACCCCAGCCACACCGATGGGAGAATGGGCTGACGAATGGGCCACACGCGGAGTCAAAAATTGCTTTGGGGATGTGCCGCGAGTTGTGGAAATGCAAAGTGAGGGTGGTGCGGCAGGAGCTCTGCACGGTGCCCTCCAGGGTGGTGCGCTCGGTACCACATTTACAGCATCGCAGGGATTGTTATTGATGATCCCCAATATGTTCAAGATCGCTGGGGAACTAACCCCCACCGTGATCCATGTCGCTGCTCGGTCCGTGGCAACTCATGCTCTCTCCATTTTCGGCGACCATAGCGACGTTATGGCGGTTCGCGGCACTGGCTTTGCCATGCTGGCATCCTCGTCAGTGCAAGAAGCTCACGATATGGCTTGTATTGCCCATGCCTCAACACTCGAGGCACGAGTCCCGTTTCTTCACTTTTTAGATGGTTTTAGAACAAGCCACGAAGTTAAGAAGATATCGCTCCTCAGCGAGGAAACCATTCTCGCTATGATCGATCGAGACGCCATTATGCAGCATCGCGCACGAGCTCTCGATCCCAACAAACCTGTCCTGCGCGGTTCGGCCCAGAACCCCGATGTATTTTTCCAATCGCGCGAAGCATCCAATCGCTTCTATAATGCGGCTCCTTCCATCGTCCAATCGCATATGGACCGGCTATGTCAGTTAACCGGCCGAGCTTACAATCTATTCGAATATCGAGGCGTATCAGATGCAAAGCAAGTCATCGTGATGATGGGGTCAGGCTGCGGAGCGGCTCAGGAAATGATCGACGAACTTAACGCCACCGGGAGCAAAGTCGGTTTGCTCAAGGTCCGACTATATAGACCTTTTGATTCGGAACGCTTTATCAAGTCATTACCGCCATCTGTCGACCAACTCATTATTCTTGACCGAACTAAAGAACCCGGTTCAGTTGGCGAGCCTCTAATGCTTGACGTTTATGCATCCCTTGCGAAGCATTGGAACACGATCCATCCGGGAAAGGCTCCTTCCGTTATGGGAGGAAGATACGGTTTAGCATCGAAAGAGTTCACACCGGCTATGGTGCGTGCAATCTTCGACCATGGGGCTCGATCTAACTCCAGCCATAGTTTCACAATTGGTATCCGCGATGATGTTACCGATCTGAGCTTGCCATGGGACGAATCCCATCATCACGAAGCGGACTATGTAAAACGTGCGATCTTCTTTGGCCTTGGTAGCGATGGAACAGTGGGAGCCAATAAAAACACAGTGAAGATCATAGGCGAAGAAACGAACCTGCATGCCCAAGGTTACTTTGTATACGACTCTAAAAAATCCGGTTCCACGACGGTATCTCATTTGCGGTTCAGCCCTGAGCCTATCGAGTCTACATACCTTATACGACATGCTAGTTTCGTCGCGTGCCATCAATTCGACTTGCTCTTTCGCATGCAAGTAATGGATGTGGCGACCACTGGTGCGACTTTTCTATTGAACAGCCCTTATCCCGCTGAAACAGTCTGGGATCACTTGCCAATGAATGTTCAATCGGCGATCCGGGAAAGGGAGTTGCGATTCTATGTTATCGACGCCAATCGATTGGCCAGTGAATCAGGCTTAGGTGGTCGCATTAACTCTATCATGCAGACGTGCTTCTTTACGCTTTCGGAAATCTTCCCTCGCGAACAAGCAATCGAACATATCAAAAACGCGGTTCGTAAGACTTACTCAAAACGGGGCGATACGATCGTAGAACGCAATCTTGCGGCCATTGATGCGACACTCGACTCACTCTTTGCGGTGCCCGTTCCTTTGCAGAAGAGTTCCCAAGTCCCCGCTGCATCACATTTTCCTACCACGGAGGATGCTGAACATCGGATCGCGAGATTAATCATGGAGGGACATGGTGATCTGCTCCCTGTGAGTGCATTGCCCGTGGATGGGACCTTTCCAACGGGGACAGCGAAATGGGAAAAGCGAAACATCGCAACGCATATTCCAATTTGGGACAGTGATATTTGTACAGAGTGCGGACTTTGTTCATTGGTTTGTCCTCACGCCGCAATTCGATTCAAGGTATATGAGAAATCAACTCTTGAGTCCGCACCGTCTACATTTCAACATCGAGAAAAGAAATCGACAACGGGGCCTGATTTAGCGTGCTCGATTCAAGTCGCTCCCGAAGACTGCACAGGTTGTGGGGTGTGCGTCGACGTGTGTCCAGCTCGCAATAAGCAGATCACGAAGCGCAAAGCGATTAACATGGAACCGAAGGGGATACATCTATCGGAGGAAAAGGGCAACTTCGATTTTTTTCTTCAAATTCCAGAATCCGATCGCCTGCAGATCAAAACGGAATCGGTCAAAGGTTCGCAGCAGCTTTTACCGTTGTTCGAATTCTCGGGTGCATGTGCTGGCTGTGGTGAAACTCCTTATCTTAAACTGATGAGCCAACTATTCGGCGATCGTTCCGTCATCGCTAACGCCACGGGATGTTCCTCGATTTTTAGTGGCAATTTGCCCACGACTCCTTGGACCAAAAATGCCGAAGGACGCGGACCAGCATGGTCGAATTCTCTTTTCGAAGACAACGCAGAATTCGGTCTCGGAATTCGACTTGCTCTGGATGCTAATCAAAATCGAGTTCGCAAATTATTGCTGAAGTATAGTCGACAGCTTGATCCGAATCTCATTGAAGAGCTATTAACTTCGGTGCAACATTCGGAGTCGGAATTCGCACTTCAGAGAACTAGAGTGGAGCAATTGAAAACGATATTGCAATCTGCATCATGGCCCGAGGCTCTTGAAATTTTGCAGTTGGCAGATTGCCTAGTGAAAAAGAGCATGTGGATCGTTGGAGGCGACGGTTGGGCGTACGATATCGGATTTGGTGGGCTCGATCATGTTTTGGCCTCCGGGACCAACGTCAATGTGTTGGTGTTAGATACGGGCGTCTACTCCAACACAGGCGGTCAAGCCTCCAAAGCCACTCCTAGAGCAGCGACTGCCAAGTTCGCTGCCCAGGGAAGAAATGTACACAAGAAAGATCTCGCCATGATGGCCGTATCCTACGGAACGGTCTACGTAGCACAAATCGCGATTGGTGCGAACCCTGCCCAGGCAGTACGTGCGTTCCATGAAGCGGAATCGTTCGAAGGTCCCTCGTTGATCTTGGCTTACAGCACCTGCATTGCACATGGAATCGATATGACAAAATCGATGTCACACCAAAAAGATATCGTTAAATCTGGTTTATGGCCTCTATTTCGGTACGACCCGCGATTGGCACACGCGGGCACGCATCCCTTTATGCTCGACAGTCACGAGCCTAGCCTAAAGTTCCGGGACGTCGCGATGCAAGAAGCAAGATTTGCGATGTTGGCACAATCGAATCCCGAACTATCTGATCATCTCATCTCTCTTGCACAGCAAGACATTGATGATACCTGGCGATGGTACGCACAAATGGCAACTATTGAGAGAGAATACACGCACGAATGAAACCCGACCTAACAGTAAACTACATGGGACTTTCCCTGGCGAACCCCATTGTCGCTTCGTCTTCGCCTTTGACAGGCAATCTTGAATCGCTTGTTGAACTTCAAACTTCGGGGGCCGCAGCTGTCGTGCTACCGTCGCTTTTTGAAGAGCAAGTAGAACATGTCGAAATCGAATTAGCGAATCTTTACGACTACCAGAGCGAGTCTCACGTGGAAAGCTCCGGTTATTTTGCCGAGATGGATTCCTATAACACCGGACCGACTCGATATCTCGAGTTGATTCGAAAGGCGAAACACACGCTCACAATACCAGTCATCGCCAGCTTGAACGGAAGCACTCGAGGCGGATGGCTTCGTTATGCTCAGAGTATCGAACAATCGGGTGCCGATGCAATCGAACTCAACATTTATTCCATTCCCTGTGAACTGGATATCAACGCCGTTGATCTAGAGACCGAGTATTGCAAGCTGGTGGAGGATCTTCGATCGAGAATCGGTATACCTATTGCGGTGAAGATTGGTTGCTGTTTCACATCGATTCCATCCTTTGCCGAATCTTTAGTGGATTCCGGCGCGGATGCTTTGGTCCTCTTTAATCGCTATCTAGCTCCGGATATCGATTTCGAAACCCTATCGTTTAAGCCAGTACTCGAACTTAGCCAGCCTAGCGAACTACGACAAACGCTCCGATGGATCGCGATTTTGTGTGATCAAATCTCGGCATCCATCGCTGCAACAGGTGGAATCCATTCCGCCGAGGATGCCATCAAAGCGCTTCTGGTGGGTGCTGACGTCGTGATGATGGCTTCCGCATTGCTCCAAAAGGGGCCAACTCACATTCGTGAAGTGCTAACGAACATGGAACGCTGGTTGAAGGACAATGAATACAGCTCCTTACATCAATTGCAAGGTAGCATGAGCTGGAATCGCTGCTCTAATCCAGAAGATCTACTCAGGGCCAATTACTTGCGATCATTAACCTCTTACACGCATCTTAAGAGGAATAGCCAATGAAGGATTTAATCGAGCAGGTCCACGGCACGATGCTGGCGTTGTACCTGGGAGAAAAGTACTTTGATGAATTTGTCTCCCGAGGCACGATTCTTTTCTGCGAACCTGATGAATTACTCTTCAAAGAGGGTGATTGTAACGAATCGAGTTATATCGTCGTAAAAGGACAGGTCGAATTGTTCATGACGGTGCCAGGTCGAGGGGAAAGCCGCATTCTCAGCCTAGGACGTGGTGATTTAGTCGCGTGGTCGTCCATCACCGGCGATGCCATTATGACTTGTTCCGCAAGGTGCCTTCAACCAACCAACCTTTTGCGTTGGAAGAGTCAAGAAATACAAGATCAAATGCAATCCGACAACGAGTTTGGGTTCCGTTTTATGAAACTCACCGCTGCGGTACTTGCTAAGCGATTGGTTGCAACGCGGCTTCAATTGTTGGATCTTTTCTCCGCTCCTTCGGCACGGAGCTAATCGGTATGTTAGACGCCACTTCTCTGCAAAACCAATCACGGCCAACGCGAATTTTCTGGTCCCATGAGGTCTTGGGATTGCTGATTGAGCAGCTGCGGCGTGATGGGTATACGATATTGGGTCCGCGAATCGATCAGGAAGCGATCGTCTACGAGGAGATCGATGGTATCGATGATTTGCCACTGGGCTGGACCGATGATCAATCCCCGGGTAGTTACCGACTTACCAAAACATCCCGACAACGATACTTTGAATACGCCGTGGGCCCACACTCATGGAAAAAATTCCTGTTTCCCCCACGCGTTCCTTTAATGGAAACCAAAAATACGAACAGTGGCTGGATCATGCGGGACGTTCCAACTATGCCGAGCAAGTTTGTATTTTTAGGAGCGAGAGCATGTGAATTGGCTGCAATCGCCATCCAAGACAAAGTTTTTCTTTCGAAATCTTACACGGATTCTGTGTATCAATCGCGACGACAAGACAATCTCATAATTGCCGTTAATTGCACCACCGCGGCTTCGACATGTTTTTGCACATCGATGGAGACGGGACCTAGGTGCACCTCGGGGTTCGATATCGTTCTAACGGAGATCGAGAATGGTTTCTTGGTAGAATCTGGTTCTACAGTCGGCTCAAGTTTCGTAGAGAACTTACCAGGAAGCATCCCAACCGAGGAACAACTCCAAGAAGCAGAAGTGGCTCTTCAAGGCCCACTACACCAAATCACACGTCGATTGGAGACTAAAGATCTCAAAGAAAAGCTGCTTAAACAGCTAGAGAATCCACACTGGGAAGACATTGCTTCACGCTGTTTAGGTTGTACCAATTGCACTTTAGTCTGCCCGACGTGTTTTTGCCATTCCGTCGAAGAGGTCACCGACTTAGCACAAGATCGTATCGTGCGAGAACGGCAATGGGACTCCTGTTTTAATCTGTCATTTTCCCATTCCGGTGGTGGTGCGGTTCGAAACGACATCCGATCGCGATATAGACAATGGATGACGCACAAGCTCGCGTATTGGATCGATCAATTCGGTAGCTCAGGATGCGTCGGTTGCGGGCGATGCATTACGTGGTGTCCGGTGGGCATAGATCTAACAGCTGAGGTCGCCATATTGACTGGTGCAGAGGTGTCTACATGAGTACCGCACCAGTGACAGAGCCTACGGTTGAGAATTTCTGGAGATCGCATGTTGCAATCATTGAAGACGTGCGTAGCGAGACGACGGATGTTTCAACGTATCGCATTCGATTTCAGGAAGAAGCGATCGCCCATAAGTATCGTTTTCAACCTGGGCAGTTCAATATGCTTTACGTACCGGGTTGCGGAGAATCTGCGATAAGTTTATCTGGCGGCATAGATGGCAGTAACATGCTGCACACGATTCGCTTTGTGGGTCGAGTCACCAATGCGATCGCAAATCTGAAGGTGGGAGATACCATCGGCGTTCGAGGTCCGTTTGGAGTTGGTTGGCCAATTGAAGCTTGTCGAGGCGGAAATGTGATTCTCGTATCGGGTGGCCTGGGACTGGCCCCGTTGCGTCCGATGATTTACGAGCTTGTTTCCAATCGATCCAGATACGAATCGATAACATTGTTGTATGGATCCCGAACTCCCGATCAGATTCTATTTGAAGAAGAGGTCTCCGCTTGGCGCCGACAAGGAATCGAAATTCAACTGACTGTCGATCGAGCAGACGCACGATGGGAAGGAGCCGTCGGTGTGGTTACATCACTTTTGGAACGGCTGCAGATCAACGATCCTAGCAATACCGAAGTATTGATTTGTGGACCCGAGATCATGATGCATTACTGTGCATTGGGTGCTGTCGAACGGGGGATTAGCGAGCAGTCGATTTGGCTATCTATGGAGCGACATATGCAGTGTGCCGCGGGACTTTGCGGGCATTGCCAATGGGGTGAAACTTTTGTTTGTCGAGAAGGTCCCGTGTTTCGATTTGATTCGATTCGCCACCTACTTCGCTGTCGGGATCTGTAATCATGCCAAATATCAGCGAAGAAAACAAATTGAACAAACCGAATCTCGCAGTCATGAAGTTCGCGTCATGTGATGGCTGTCAATTAACCATTTTGGACATGGAGGATGAGCTGCTTGCAATCAGCGATTTAGTCCAGATATCTCACTTTGCTGAGGCATCAAGTCGCCTCATGCCGGGCCCGTATGACCTTACGCTCGTTGAAGGATCGATCACAACTCCGGAGGATAAAGAGCGAATAATCCATCTGCGCCGAGTTTCAAAGGTGCTGGTAACAATAGGTGCATGCGCCACCTCTGGGGGGATACAAGCTCTCCGCAACTTTGCCAACCAGGATGAGTTTATGAGAGCGGTTTACGCACGTCCCGATTACATCAAGACGTTGGCAACCTCTACGCCCATCTCGGACCATGTTCGAGTCGATTTTGAGTTAAGGGGTTGCCCGGTGGATAAGCAACAATTGCTCGAAGTGCTACTATCACTAATCGCAGGACGTACGCCAAGGACTTCGACGGAGAGCGTCTGCCCGTCATGCAAGAGACGAGGTACCGTTTGTGTCATCGTTTCGAGAAACATTGCGTGTCTGGGGCCTGTTACCCAAGCTGGTTGTGGAGCGATTTGCCCTGCTTTTGATCGAGGTTGCTACGGTTGTTTCGGGCCTAGTGTTCATCACAATCTGGTAAGCCTAGGAAATCATGCCAAGAAACAGAAAATTGATGAGCAGTTTGTCTCCTATTTGAATAGCTTCAATGCAAATTCGCAACCATTCCAAAACGAAGCGAGTCGTTTGAATTGTTCTGACTCTCTTGTACGGGAAGGGAGCAATTGATGACGGATCCATCCAATACTCCTCGTAATATTCGCGTTCCTATTTTAACCAGAGTCGAGGGAGAAGGATCGCTGTATGTTCGTGTCAATGGTCACCACATTGAAGCAGTGCAACTGGCTATTTTCGAGCCTCCTCGATTGTTCGAAGCGCTGTTGCAAGGTCGGCGGTGTGAGGAGGCTCCCGATATCACGGCACGCATTTGCGGCATTTGTCCCATCGCCTATCAGATGACAGCAGTGCAGGCGCTTGAGCAGCTATATGGACTCGAAATTCGGCCTGAGATTCGAGCGTTGCGGAGACTTATGTATTACGGAGAGTGGATTGAAAGTCACGTGTTGCACGTAACCATGTTACAAGCTCCCGATTTCTATGGACTCGATAGCGGATTGGAGTTAGCCAAGCAGTTTCCTGAAGAAGTGAGACGGGCTCTGAGAATGAAGAAGATCGGCAACCGATTGCTCGAGGTACTGGGGGGGCGAGCCATTCACCCGGTCAACTTAGCGGTTGGCGGATTCTATCGATTGCCAAAGCGAGAAGAATTGCAGCAACTCATATCGGATTTGGAATGGGGCTTGCAAGCAGCTGTTGAAACGGCGAAATGGGTTGCGAGTTTTTCGTTCCCTGCGTTTTCTCAACCTTACGAATACGTGGCATTATCGAGACCGGATGAATATGCAATTCTCGATGGTAATCTCAAATCGTCGCGAGGACTAACATGTACTGTCAGTGACTACGAAAATCAATTTACGGAAGAACAGGTCCCCCATTCGACGGCTCTCCATTCCAAACGATTGTCAACGGGTGAACCATATTTCGTAGGCCCTCTCGCTAGAATCAATATCAATCGCGATCAGTTATCACCGACAGCACAGGAGACAGCCCAATCTATTGCGTTACCGAATCACTGCTACAACCCACACATGGGGATCATTGCCCGATCGATCGAAGTCATCCATGCGTTCGAAGAGGCAGTTGGGATAATCGGGAGTTATCGACCGATATCCGAGTCACGACGCATGCCGATGAAGACGGAGCAGCTTGAAGAGTTAACTGTGGTTTCAGGTTGTGCAGCCACAGAAGCCCCGCGGGGTACGATTTATCACCGCTACGAAGTTGATGGATTAGGGACGATAAAGTTTGCCAAGATCGTTCCGCCTACATCTCAAAATCAGGGACAGATCGAGTCCGATTTACGAACGTTACTACCCACACTACTCGATCAGTCGGATAAAGCGATCGCGTTACATTGCGAACGACTAGTTCGCAGCTATGACCCTTGTATCAGCTGTTCCACCCACTTTCTAAAGCTTAAAATTGATCGGATCCCACGAAAGGGGATTGAGTCATGATTAACATAGGAACAAACTTGATCTATGGCATAGGAAGCCCCAACGGCGATGATCAAATTGGCTGGTGCGTTGTCGAGAGAATTCGTTCCCAACTCCCCGAAGGTTGGCAAGCGAAATGCGGCCTAGTCCCAATGGACTTGCTTAACCATTTAGAGGGCATATATGCACTTCATGTATTGGACGCATGTGAGGGAGAGGAAGAGCTCGGGACCATTCATAGATTCGAATGGCCCGAACATAATCTCGTCGGAAATTCCATTGCGACCTCTCACGATTTCTCTTTAAGCATGACGCTCGAACTAGCATCGAGCCTTGGGATTCTGCCCTCGCACGTAACCGTGTGGGGAATTGTCGGCAAGTTGTTTGGGCCTAGCGACTCACTCAGTTTGTCAGAATGTGATTTAAAAAAAGTGGTAGCTGCAATTCATCAATTCATTATGCGAAAGGACAACGTAGGTGCATGAAATATCCATTGCTGCCACGATCTGGGCCCAGATCAATGCAGTAGAAAAATCCAATCCAGGCTACGAAGCCAAACGCATTGAAATCGAGGTCGGAGCTTTCTCCGGTGTCGAACAAATACTATTGGCGGATGCGTTAGATTTATTGGCACATAAACAAGAACGGGCAGATGTGGATATCATCCTCAATGAGGCCCCATTGGTGGCTCGTTGCGAGGACTGTTTGACAGACTTTCCGATTATAAGTTTCTCGTTCACCTGCATCAATTGCGGGGGAAAAAGATTGAGAATGATTGAGGGTGATTCGATTCGACTAATGCATTTGGATCTGCAGTTAAGAGAAAGTGATAGGCAGCTAGTATGAGCAAAACGATTTACCGGCGAGTTTCCGTCAGAAGAGATGTTCAGCTGGAATCTAAAGAAGACGCCATGGCGGAAAGAGAGAGGATGACCAATCGTGGTACATTGGTTGTTAACTTAGTTTCCTCACCAGGTGCGGGAAAAACCTCGCTTTTAGTTGAAACAGCGAAATATTGGAATCACAGGTATTCATCTGCAGTTCTAGTTGGGGACTTAGAGACAGACCGCGATTCCGAACGATTATCTCCATGGATGCCTGCAGCGCAACTGACGACGGGCGGAGCGTGTCATCTTCAATTGTCATTGGTCCGGCGTGGGCTCGAAGCGTTGGGGGATCCGAAGGTCGATTTTTTGTTTATTGAAAACGTAGGCAATCTAGTTTGTCCTGCGTCACACGATTTGGGAGAGCATATTCGTGTAGTTCTATTAAGTGTGACCGAGGGAGACGACAAGCCAGGCAAATATCCCAAGATGTTTCGTTCATCTCAGGCAATGGTAATTTCCAAAATGGATCTACTCCCTTACGTGCCTTTTAGCGTTGAATCAGTTGTTGCAGATGCGTACTCGATTCAACCTGATTTGACTCCGTTATATGTGAGTGCGATTACAGGTGATGGTATTGCAAATTGGTGTCAATTTCTAGAGAACAGCCGAAAGAGGCTTCTTCAATCGTTGGTTGATCATGGCTCAGAATGATCTAGATCGATCTCGCCATAATGCAAGACAAATACAAATCATCGGTTCGGTCCAGGGAATAGGCTTTCGTCCCGCACTCGCTAGGCTTGCAGCCTCCATGAATTTGAGGGGATCAATTGCGAACAACGCAAATGGCGTAGAGTTACATCTCGAAGGAAACAAGGCGGATTTAGACAGATTTTCGCGAGAGTGTAACGCTGTTTGCCCAAAGAATGGAAAAGTTGAGAGGATAACTGAGCGTGATTCCGAGAATCTAAACTTTTCAAAATTGGTTCTTGATGAGTCGAAAGAATCAATACTTCTGCGGACTAATGTACCCCTAGATAGAATTTGCTGTTCAGCGTGCAGTTCCGAAGTTCTTAATGAAAGAAACTCACGATACGGCTATTTGCTTAATTCGTGCAGTGATTGCGGGCCTCGATACACAGTGATCAAGTCAATGCCCTATGAGAGATCGCGAACATCTCTAAGCTCTTTTCCCATCTGCACGAATTGCCAGATAGAGTATGAGACTGTGATGGACCGTCGCTTTCATTCTCAAGCGATCGTTTGTTCTCAATGCGGTCCACAGTTCAAAAATGTTGATCGTGTCATAGACCATTTGAGATTGGGCAATGTTGTCGCTGTCAAGGGGATTGGTGGGTATCAATTTTTAGTGATGGCCACAAATCAAAGTGCTATCGATAGAATCCGAAAGTTAAAAGATCGGCCAGCCAAGCCCTTTGTGGTCATGGTCTCGAGTATTGCGGAGGCAAGATTGATCGGAGACTTAACAGACACTGAAGAGGACTTACTGAAATCTGAGGCGGGCCCGATTGTTATTGTGGAACACACCAAGCGTAAGTTCCAAGAAATTGAACATGCGATGCCAGACATATCTGTACCAATGGATTCATTGACCTCCGGATTGAGTTCGATTGGACTAGTGCTACCTTCGACACCATTTCATTTGTGGCTCGTTCGTAGCGTGGGGCCGCTCGTTGTGACTAGCGCAAATATTGAAGGTGATCCTATGATTATCTCCGATATGGAAATGCAAGAGAGTGGATTGCTTCGATCGGATCAAATCGTTTCACATGACAGAGAGATCGTACGTCATGCTGACGACAGTATTGTTCGAGTCATGGCGGATCAAGTTTCTGCTATTCGATTGGGCCGCGGTATAAGTCCTCTTCCACTGCCGTGGAGTCATCAATATGCCGGAGAAGCAGTTCTCGCAGTGGGTGGTCAACAAAAAGTCGCAATTGCATTATCAAATGGTTATCAAGCGATACTAGGGCCACACTTGGGCGATATGGACAACCTAAAATCAAGAGAACGTTTTGCTCATCATGTTCGGGATGTTTTGAAGCTCTACGGCTGTGAACCCCAGTTAATTGTGCACGATCTTCATCCAGACTTCTTTACTACTCGCTGGGCAAAGGAATATGCAATCGAACGGGGAATTGACTCGATGGGAGTGCAGCATCACAAGGCTCATATTGCAAGCGGACTCTGGGATCCAAAATGGCTAAACCGTCCGATCTTAGGATTTTCTTGGGATGGAACCGGATTCGGAACAGACCGGACCATTTGGGGCGGAGAGGTCTTTCACGGCAGCATTGATCAGCTGGATAGAATCGCAACTCTGTATCCATTTCGCTTGCCTGGAGGCGAGTTAGCAATTTATGAGCCTACTAGAATAGCTGAGTCACTTCTCTGGGAATCGTACGGTAAAGATGTTCCGTTGAAGTCATTAGGGATAGATCGATCGCAAATCCAAAAGATGATGCGTAGTGACATGTTTGCCCCACAGACGACAAGTGTGGGACGACTTTTCGATGGCGTAGCGGCGTTGATATTCAAGTCAGGGATTGATCCCAAAGAGACTCGAGTCGGATACGAGGGGCAATGGGCCATGCTAATGGAATCGATGTGTATTAGAAAGATGCTAGAGGATCAGTCACTTGGACGATACGACATGCCTTTGATAGCTCAGAGCGACGCAACGGAATCGGAGACGAAAACACTCCCTCGTCACGTTTGGGATTGGCGACCCATGATTCGAAGCATCGTTAACGATATCCGCGAAAACGTTTCCTCGGCCATCATATCGATCAAATTTCATCGCGCGCTTGCGGACGCAATTATCGCACTCAGTGTCCTTTACCGAGACAATCCGATCCTACTAACAGGTGGTGTATTTCAAAATAAAATTCTGGTTGAGCTCGTTGACTGGAACTGCAGAAGCCGTGGCTTAGAGTGGTCCATGCCGAGCCAGATACCTGCGAACGATGGTGGATTATCGGCTGGTCAATTGCTTCTGGGCTTGAGATACAAGCGAGGTCACTTATGTGCTTAGCGATCCCCGGGCAAGTGGTTCAGTGGATCCGAAAGGATCCGCCTTTTTGCGAGGCAGATGTTGTATTCATGGGCGTCAAACGACGTTGTAATTTATCTTTTGTGCCGGAAGCAAACGTGGGAGATTATGTCATCGTTCATGCTGGGGTGGCCATAAGCATCATCGACGCGGAGCAAGCAGAGACAGTTCTTATTGAGCTTGAGAAATTAGATGCATCTGAAGAATGGTCTGGTCACGAATCATGAAGCATATTGATGAATATCGAAGCCATGAACTGTCCAAACGACTGCTCGACAAGATCAAGGGTGCGATTAGCAGACCGTGGCGTTTGATGGAGGTCTGCGGAGGTCAAACGCATGCAATCCTCAGACATGGTATCGATGAAGCATTAGAGGGTTATATTCAGCTACTGCATGGTCCTGGATGCCCCGTGTGTGTGACCCCGGAATCTGCTATCGACCAAATGGTGGAATTGTCCCGGTCCGAGGGATTTATCGTAGTCAGCTTTGGAGATATGCTGCGAGTCCCAGGAACGCGAGAGAGTTTGCTACAATCCAAGAGCAATGGAGCCGATGTTCGCATCGTCTATTCGCCGCTAGATGTTTTAAAAATTGCACACGCACATCCCAAGAATGAAGTAGTCTTTTTCGCGGTTGGCTTTGAAACTACAGCACCCGCAACAGCTATAACATTGCAACAAGCTGCTGCGCTATCGCTAAGAAATGTGAGCATGCTTGCCTCTCATGTCCGTGTTCTGCCTGCCATGGAATTTATTGCCAATTCACCAGAGTCACAGGTGGATGGTTTTTTGGGCGCTGGTCATGTATGCACTATCACAGGCTATGAGGCTTATCAAAAATTGGTTGATCAGTATTCGCTACCAATTGCCATAACAGGATTTGAACCCGTCGATTTGCTTCGGGGGATTTTGAAATGTGTACAGATGCTTGAAAGTGGACAACCAGGGGTTGCAAACGTTTACGAACGGAGCGTTCGCGTGGAAGGCAATGCAGCAGCCATGGATTGCTTCAACGACGTTTACGAGGTTGCGGATAGTCCTTGGCGTGGATTGGGTAACATAACAGCTGGCGGATTATCGTTAAAAAGCAAATATGAGCGATTTTGTGCTAAACAGAAATTCTCCTTGCCCATTGTGAATAAATCGTGTCAGCAGGAATGCCGAAGTGGTGACGTCATGACTGGTAAAATTCGTCCGCCGGAATGTCCACACTTTGGAGTATCTTGCACGCCCGATCATCCTATCGGTGCACCGATGGTTTCGAGTGAAGGGGCCTGTAGCGCCTATTTTCGTTACCGAATGGAGAGGGAGTCACAACGGACATGAGTCACCAGCAACTAGGTCTGTGTCCATTGCTAAAGGCTGAGACCTCTCAATCAGTTACCCTAGCCCATGGAGAGGGAGGTCGGCTATCTCGCGAACTGCTTGAAGAACGCATTCTGCCCCTATTATGCCAACACTCTGAATGCAAGTTAACAAATTACCGAACCGATGCGGCTTACCTAGAATGCGATGCAAAGAGACTAGCGTTCTCCACTGATTCGTATGTAGTGTCTCCACTATTCTTTCCAGGAGGAGACATTGGAAAACTTGCAGTATTCGGAACGTGCAATGATCTCAGCATGGTGGGTGCGGAACCGAAGTGGCTAAGCGTTTCCTTGATTCTCGAAGAGGGGTTTTCCTTGTCGATTTTGGATCGCGTCGTGCAAAGCTTAGCCATGGCCGCAAATGAGGCAAAAGTACAAATCGCAACGGGGGACACTAAAGTGGTTCCCAAGGGGTGCGTAGACGGCCTTTTCATCAATACATCGGGTATTGGAATTATAGGTGCATCTCGATTCGGAGGAGGCGAGTCTCTTACACCAGGCAATAAGATATTGGTCACAGGACCGATTGGGCAGCATGGTCTTTCAATCTTGTCGGTTCGCGAGGAATTCGGAATTGAGGCAGAGATCCGTAGCGATTGTGGATTGCTCTGGCCGGCAGTGAAATCACTCCTGGAGGGAGGTGTCGCAGTACGTGCCATGAGAGATGCAACGCGTGGCGGTGTCGCAGCCGTTCTGCATGAATGGGCACGCGATTGCGGTCATTCCATGGTTGTTGAACAAGCCAGGGTACCACTATCCATGGAGGCTCGGGGATTAGTAGAGTTATTGGGGTTAGATCCATTGTTCATCGCGAACGAGGGAACAATGCTCATTGCGGTCGAAGAACAGGACGTCTCCAGAGCGTTAAAAATCCTTGAGAAAGCACCAATTTGCCGGAATGCACAATTGCTAGGCGAGGTGCAAACGCGAAAAATCGCCCCTGTAGCTGTTGAACGATCCTTAGGACGATTAATCCCGCTCGACGAATTGAGTCATTCACTGTTGCCTCGCATCTGTTAATATGCAACATAGGATTTTAAAGTAACCAAGGAGCTTGATTCACTCAATTCACTCACCAATACGAGACAATGGCAAAAACGCAATCGGATCAACTGAGTAAACTCGTACCTCAACGCCCCATCGACCGCTTTATTGTTCCAGTCAGGAGTTTTTTGCACATCGAAGCCTTAAGTGGTGGGCTTTTATTGTTTTGCACTGCAATTGCCCTGTTTTTAGCCAATTCGCCTTGGGCTTACGAAACTGCTGCGTTCTGGAAAACCAAAGTTTCGTTTTCCGTTGGCGAGTACAGTTTAAAAGGCGATCTTATGCATCTTATAATCAACGATGCATTGATGACGATTTTTTTCTTCGTTGTTGGTTTGGAAATTAAACGCGAGATTGTAAGTGGAGAACTCAACGACCCGCGCAAAGCACTTTTACCCGTTTTTGGCGCCATTGGTGGAGTTGTGGTACCAGCGACAATTTATTCGTTGCTTCAATGGGGTGAAGAAGGACAGCGTGGCTGGGCCATTCCCATGGCAACAGACATTGCCTTTGTTGTTGGGTTACTGGCGATCTTTGGCAAGCGAGTTCCATTTGGACTTAAGGTGTTTCTCTTAACACTCGCCATTGTAGATGATCTTATTGCGGTTCTTGTGATTGCGTTCGTGTTCACCGAGTCAATCTCTATGTCGTATCTAGGGCTGGCTGCTATCGGTTGCGTAGTCACGTTTATACTAAACAAGCTTGGTGTGCGATCCGTGATGATCTATGTGATCATTGGCGTAGGAATCTGGCTGGCCTTTTTTAATGCCGGAGTCCACTCCACAATCGCAGGGGTCATTCTAGGGCTTATGACTCCTGCCGCCGCCTGGATAGAGAAGGGAACCTTTGTTGACATTCTTGATAATGTTTGGACTAGGCTATCTGACGGGGTTCGCGAAACAGATCCTGTTCCGACAGAAATCGAAAAACTGCAATTTGTCGCTCGCGAGTCCGTTTCACCTCTGCACCGATTGGAGTTGGGTTTACATCCATGGGTTGCCTTTTTCATTATGCCCGTTTTTGCGTTGGCTAACGCTGGCGTGCCAGTTCAGCTATCATCGATTTCTGAGCCCATCACGATCGCGGTCGCCTTGGGCTTGGCAGTAGGAAAACCATTGGGAGTTATCGCGCTCTGCTCGCTTGCGATCAAGTTGCGTATTACCAGGCTTCCCGACGGAGTATGCTGGCCGATGTTTGTCGCGGGGAGTTTTCTTTGCGGAATTGGGTTTACCATGTCCCTATTCTTGACTTCGTTAGCTTTTACTGGCGAGTCAGGAGCAACCATGGCTTCGGCAGGAAAAGTTGGGACCCTGCTCGGTTCTCTTGCCAGCGCTATTCTTGGTAGCATTATGTTATTAGTTGTGATTAGGCGAACACCCTCGACGGAAACGTCCAGCCTTTGAGTCATCGTTTGATGAGACTGCCAATAACTTGCGATAGGTTCTCTACCACAATCATTGGATTAGGACTAATATGGAGGCCGCGTAGGGCGAACATTGTTGACCATAATGCATTACCATTCAGTTTTTCGTTGAATTGACGGGAATGCCAAGCGCCTGCGAGCGAAAGCAATTATTGCGGTATATACGAATGAGTAATAGCAAACGAATTGTTAGTGGAGTCCAAACGGACGTGTCTTTCGCCAATACGAAAGAGAACCTCGATCGCATTTTTCATTGGCTGAGCAAAGACGAAGTTAAGGACAGTCATTTAATTGTCTTTCCAGAATGCATGCTCTCAGGTTATTGTTTCGCCAGTTTAGAAGAAGGGCTCGGCGTCGCGGAGAGCCTCGACGGATCTTCGGTGCAGACCATTGCAAACTGGTGTAGATCTCACAATAAATTTGTGGCATTCGGAATGCTAGAACATGCTCCAGATGGAGGTGTTTATAACAGCTGCCCCTTAGTTGGTCCGCGAGGTGTTGTGGGATGTTATCGCAAAATTCACCTACCGTTTCTGGGGATTGATCGTTTTACATCTCCTGGAAAGGATCCGTATCGAGCATTTGATGCCGATGGTCTGATGGTAGGTGTTCACATCTGTTACGACGCTTCGTTCCCAGAATCATCTCGCTGCTTAGCGCTCGAGGGAGGGGACCTGTTGATTTTGCCCACTAATTGGCCGCCAGGGGCAGATACGTTTGCAAAGTATTTGCCTAATGCTCGAGCGTTAGAAAACAACGTTTACTTTATGAGCGTCAATCGTGTTGGGCTCGAACGAGGTTTTAGGTTTATTGGTCAATCCAGAATCTGCGATCCGAACGGTTCCCCCTTAGCGGACGCTCCACACGAAAGGGAGTGCATCATTACTGCAGAGATCGATTACGCGAGAGCTCGCAACAAACGGCTGGTACGTGTCCCAAAGGAACATGTCATTGATCGCTGGGCAGACCGTCGACCAGAGGCTTATCAGGCCATCGTGCGCCCTCACACTCTTATCCGTGACACAGACTCTTAGTCGTCACTTGAATGAACATGATATGGCAGGCGATTCCTGGTTGAATAAGACGGTGGTGATTAGTGGCGGCAGCAGTGGTCTAGGGCTCCATCTTGCCCAGGCTGCGGCGAAACAAGGGGCTTATGTTACGATTCTTGGTAGATCCCCGGAGAAACTCACTGTTGCAAAAGAAGAGATCAAGCAGAAAACGCACCAAGATGTTAAATCATTTGCAGTAGATGCCACGTCTTCGCACGCTTCGACCGAATTCATTCAATGGGTCGAAAATCAAAGCGTTGATCTTTTGATTAATGCCATTGGACGTTCCGATCGAGGTCGGTTGGAACAATTGAATCAATCGGATTTAGAGTCTTTGTTCCGAGACAACGTGCTAACGACAGCGACGATGACACAAACGATGCTGCCTAGCCTTAAAAAAGCGAGTGGTTGCATTGTGAATATCGGATCGCTAGCTGGTGTTATTGCATCTCCACAAATGGGAGGTTACTGCGTCAGCAAATTCGCCCTATCCGCGTATTCTGCTCAGCTTAGACTCGAGCTCCAAGAGTCGAACGTACACGTGTTGCTAGTGTCTCCTGGACCCATTCGAAGAGACGATAGCCACAATCGATACAAAGAATTAGTTCATGAGCGTGGGATGGAGAAAAGCGGGGCTAATGCACCTGGAGGAGGAGCGAACCTTAGACTTCTCGATCCAGAACGGTTGAGCGAATCAATACTCAGGAGTGCATTAAATCGAGATTTACAGCTCGTTCTACCTGCAAAGGTCAAGTGGTTGGCTGCAATTCGTATGATATGGCCGTGGCTGGGTGACCAGATTCTGAAGCGAAACCTAAAGCATTAAAATGCGGCCTCCTGCCGCGCGATCTGGTCCCTCATCTAAGCATTCTTTGGCAACTCGCATGTGTTGTCAATCAGGGGTCCAAGTATTTCAGTGGGTACGCCGATTCCCGATAGTATCGAATCTAGAATTCGTAGGCAAAATTGGTAGACTGCTGCGACAACGTGTTCGCTTCTTTGCGATCCTCCCCAACCCAGTAACAACCTAGGAGTTACAGAACATGACTAACGGACCTCTCAACCGCAAATTCAAAATGGGACTCGTCGGCGGAGGACAAGGCTCGTTCATCGGTAAAGTTCACTCAATTGCCGCGTGTTTGGATAATCGCGCCACAGTTGCAGCTGGCGCGTTCAGTAGTAATCCAGACCGTTCCAAAGCATCGGCACCAGACTACGATGTCCCCCCCGAAAGAGCTTATGCCTCTTTCCAAGAAATGCTCACCGAGGAGAGCAAGAAGCCAAAGGGAGAACGAATCGACTTTGTTTCGGTCACAACCCCCAACCACATGCACTTTGACGTGGCGAAAGCAGCCTTGCTCGCGGGCTTTCACGTTGTTTGCGACAAACCAATGACGTTTGATTTGGCGCAAGCGGAAGAGCTAGCCAAAATTGTCGATCAAAACAAAGCTGTCTTCGCTTTGACTCACAACTACACAGGATACCCTCTGGTTAGGCAAGCTCGCGAGATGATTCTTAGCGGGGAGTTAGGGGAAATCCAAGCTGTTCGTTCGAACTACATACAAGGCTGGCTCAGAACCCGATTGGAATCATCAGACCAAAAACAAGCTGCTTGGCGAACCGACCCGAAAACCAGTGGCGCTGCAGGTTGCTTTGGTGATATCGCAACTCACGCCTACAATCTTGGCCGCTTCATGACCGGACTTTTGCCCGCAGAAATCAGCTGCCATCTTAAGATCTTCGAGTCAGGCCGCAAATTGGATGACTACGGAACAGCGATCGTAAAGTATCAAAATGGTGGACTTGGCACAGTAACAGCTAGCCAGATCAGCCATGGCCGCGAAAACGATTTGTCCATTGAAATCGACGGCACCAAAGGCTCCTTGTCCTGGCGTCAAGAAGAACCCAATGTTTTGGTAGTTCGACAAAATGGTCAACCTCACAAGCTGTACACTCGTGATCCAAATGCTCCATTCATGAATGCTAGCGGTCGAGCAGCATGCAGGCTTCCTAGTGGTCACCCCGAGGCCTTCTTCGAAGCCTTCGCAAACATCTATTGCGCCACGTTCGATGCAATGATCGAAGTCGAGTCGGGCAAGACGATCGAGAAGGTCAACACGGTCTATCCAAACGTTCACGATGGCGTCGAAGGCATGTACTTTATTCAGCAATGCGTGGCGAGCAGTTCCCAAAATGGTGCTTGGTTGCCAATGAACCATCCTCGATGCCGCAAATAGATGGCTATTTTCGAGTTGTTTTCCTCCCTTCATTTTGTTTCGCAAAGGTCAGTTCGTTGAAAGCAAATATCGTTCTGCTTCCCGGTGATGGAATCGGCCCAGAGGTGGTTTCCCAAGCAACTAGAGTTCTCGAGTCCATTGGTAAATCGCATTCGCATGACTTTCAGTTTTCTACCAGGAAGATTGGTGGCATTGCCATTGATGAAACCGGTGATCCTCTCCCTCAAGAAACGATAGATGCTTGCCTCAAGTGCGATGCGATTTTGCTGGGTGCAGTGGGTGGTCCGAAATGGGATGATCCGAACGCAAAGACTCGTCCCGAAGCTGGTTTGCTGAAGATACGTAAAGAACTCGGCCTCTTTGCGAATCTTCGCCCCATCATCACTTTTCCCGAGCTTCTGGATGCATCACCTCTCAAGAGAGAAATCATCGATGGAACAGATATCCTGTTCTTTCGAGAGCTAACCGGAGGCCTCTATTTTGGCCCCTCAGGGACAGAGACGCTACCTGATGGTCAGCAACGCTCGTTCAGCACTGCAGTCTATACGACTTCCGAAGTGGAGCGAATCGTTCGCATGGCTGCGACTGCCGCTCGCGGCCGACGCAAGAAAGTCACCATGGTGGATAAAGCCAACGTGCTCGAAGCCTCGAGACTTTGGCGACGCGTTTCCGCTAAGATCATGGCGGAAGAATTTTCCGACTTAGAATACGAAGTCGTTTTGGTCGACTCCATGGCCATGCATTTGCTAAGCCGACCCCGTTCCTTTGATGTGGTTGTTACCAGCAACATGTTCGGAGACATTCTAACCGATGAGGCCTCGATGCTGCCCGGCTCTCTAGGCATGTTACCGAGTGCTTCTCTGGGAAGCAGCGGACCGGGACTCTACGAGCCGATACATGGCAGCGCTCCAGATATTGCTGGCAAGGGTATCGCAAACCCACTCGCTACGATTCTGGCTGCGGCCATGCTTTTGAGGCATTCACTGCATCTCGAAACGGAAGCTCAACTCATCGAAACGGCCGTGCGAAAGGTTTTAGCAGCAGGCCACCGAACAGCCGATCTTGTTGCTAAAGGAACGCCGTCGCTCAGCACAACCGCTATTACCGATTGTGTGCTCCAGCAACTCAGCGCTTAGCACTCACACCCGGTGCCGCAACTTGGAGATAACCTTGATTGGCGGAACCCCAGAATCACAATCCGTAGCGTGAGGGGCTGAATCGCCGAGAGTTCCCTCGCTTAAGGGATTGTTACTTTTATTAGCCGTAACGCGTTAGCGTTCGGTTGTCGGCCGTTAACCATGGGCTAGCTCCCTGCGGCTAATGCTTGTTTTTCGAAATGTGATTGAAGCAACAAACCCTGAAGCGTCGGGTTATGAGCGATATCATCTCCAAGTAGCGATCTCTAGCTAAATACGCCGCTCAAATATTGTTGCGTGTAGAGCTCTTTGGGTGAATCAAAGAGTTGCTTGGTCGAGCCAAACTCAACCAGGTAGCCCGATCGGGTCAGCTGATCGACATACATGAAAGCAGTATCGTCCGCGACGCGAAGCGCTTGCTGAAGATTATGGGTTACAATCACAATCGAGTATTGCTTGCGCAGCTCCAGCATCAGCTCTTCTATTTTGCGTGTCGCGATTGGGTCCAACGCCGAACATGGCTCGTCCATTAACAAGACCTTGGGCTTAGTGACGATCGCGCGAGCAATGCAAAGTCTTTGTTGTTGACCACCGGACAAAGACAAACCACTTTTCTTGAGTTTATCTTTTACTTCATCCCATAACGCTGCACCCCGAAGGGCTTCCTCCACCAACTCTTGTGGATTTCCCTTTATTCGATTAATTCGCAGCCCGAACGCTACGTTTTCAAAAATGCTCATCGCAAAAGGGTTTGGTTGTTGAAAGACCATTCCGATATGTCGACGAACTGCGACAGCATCGACCGAATTCGAATAAAGATCGCGACCTCCAAAGCGAATTTGTCCCTCTAACCGGAAACTTCGGGTTAGGTCATTCATACGATTGAGACATCTCAGAACAGAACTCTTTCCGCAACCTGACGGTCCAATGAACGCTGTAATCTTCCCTTCGTCAATCGTTAGACGCGTATCTCGAACCGCAGCGAAATCACCATAATACAAACGATCGATGGCGCATTCAAACAGCCCCTCAGATGTCACCGATTGTTCGATCTTCTCGGAGTTAATTGTCTCTGCAATCATAATTCCATTATCCTCGAATTTGTTTCCGCGACATAAACTGGGCGATCAGATTGAGCACTAAGATCAATACAACCAACACCAATGCAGCACCCCAGGCCATTTCGACTTGATTGTCAAAGGGAGATCCAGAAAAGTTGTAGATGAGCACCGCAAGCGACGCAGTTGGCTCCATCAATGACAATCGCGAATCTTGCAAGATCCAATAGTTGCTGAAAAGAGCTGTAAAAAGCAGCGGTGCGGTCTCCCCGGCCGCTCTCGCCACTGCCAACATCACACCAGTCAATAAACTTGGAAACGCGGTTGGTAGGATCACCTTCCAAACGGCTTGAGTCGGTGTACATCCCATACCAATCGCAGCTTCAATCATTTTCTTTGGTACCATCCGAAACGCTTCCTCGGAGGTCAGAATCACAATCGGCACCATGAGCACTGCGAGTGCCACACCCCCTGCGGGCGCGGAGTAGGTCCTCATTGTTACAACAACAAGCGTATAAGCAAACACGCCAGCCAAAATGGAGGGAAGACCCGACAAAATTTTTGCGGTAAGGCGCACAAGAGTTGCCGTTTTGCTATCAGGTCCGAGAATCGACAAGTAAATGGCAGAAAGAACTCCAACAGGGATGCTCAAAATCGCTCCTATGAGAACCATTGTCAGGGTACCAACTATTGCGTTACCGAATCCGCCCCCCTCTTGCATGGGAGCGGGTGGCAGTTGCGTAAAGCTATTCAATGAAATCGCACTCGCTCCTCGCCTAACCAACATATAAAGCAATGAAGCAAGCGGCAAGCACGCAACCAGGGCGATTCCACCGGTAACGATCGTTAGGCCTAGATTCATCAACGTTCGGCCGTTGCTCCAGCGTCGTTCGATGGAGATGTTCAAGAGGCTTTTGTCCGATTCTGAATGGTCACTGCTCATGCTGCGAGTTCCTTTTTACGCTTCGTTGGCAAGCCATACAAAACCAGTGACCCCAGCATGTTAACCCCTAAGGTGATCATCATTAGCACTAACGCGACGTAGAGCAAAACAGGCCCTTGCTGTTCATTCGCTTCGGGGAACTGATTAGCCAATAGAGCCGCTAATGTATTTGCGGGTGAGAAGATGGCGATCGTTAGTTGATTAGAATTTCCGACTAACATGGCGAGCGCCATTGTTTCTCCCAACGCTCTTCCCAGGCCCAATACCACCGCCCCCCAAATGCCTCGCGAGGCAGTAGGCAAGACAACCTTGGTTATGACTTCCCACCGAGTTGCTCCCAGTCCAAATGCGGCCTCCCGAAGCCGATTCGGAACCGAAGCAATCGCGTCTCTGGAAATGGCCGTTATCGTGGGCAAGATCATGATCGCAAGCACAATCGATGCAGGAAACAACCCTGGACCCGATAGTGGCGAGCGAAAGAATGGGATCCAACTGAAATTCTCATTGAGCCACCCTGCCATCGGGCGGATCATTGGAATAACAACAAAGATACCCCAAAGTCCGAATACGACACTGGGAATAGAGGCTAGTAATTCGATGACGGTCTTTAGAGCCCATTCCAGCTTTTGAGGAAGCAGCTGTTGCGTAAGCCAGATCGCGATGCAGAGCCCCAAGATTACAGCGACAACAAGTGCAATGAGCGAACTGTAAATAGTACCCCAGATCTCTGGCAATATCCCGTATTGTTCTCGACTCGCATCCCATGTTGAAGACGTGATGAATCCGAGTCCATACTCCTTAATCGCGGGAGACGCCTTGTATGCGATCTCATAAAGCATGAGTAGCATCAACAGAATCATGGATCCTGCAGCGAGCCAACATATCCTCCGAAACGCAGAATCCCAGAAGCGATCTGCTTTGGGGATGGCCAATTCCGCTAGCTTACAAACGCCTTGCGTACTCGGTAATTGACTCATGTGGCCTCAAAGTGCAAATGCGATGAATTGGCGTGGTATTCGAACCGTCCAATTAAGGGGTGCTCGCTGAATCAGCCGTCGCTGTCCCCAAGGCTTGTAGAACTCGCTCCTTAACATGATCCGGTAGCGGAATATATCCGAGCGACTCGCTGGCCTTTTGTCCTTCAACCATACAATATCGAACTAACTCTTTAAGAGCGGCTGCTTTCGCTGGATCTGACGAATCTTTGTAGCAAAGCAGCCAAGTATACGAAACGATCGGGTAGGAGCTATCTCCGTTGGGGTCGGGCAACCAAAGAACAAGATTCTCCGGCATGTCGGTCGCACTAGCGAGTGCAGCCAAACCACTTTCCGCAGTTGGCAAAACATACTTGCCCGTTTGGTTCTCTAGGCTCGCAACTGGTAATCCGGTCTGCTTGGCAAAACCGTATTCAATGTAGCCAATTGCGCCTGGCGTTTGCTTGATCAGCGCTGTGACACCGTCGTTCTTTGGGCCTTTGACGAAGCGTGGGTCACTCGGCCAATTTATGGACTTTTCGATCCCAAAATTCTCTTTCCAATCAGGCGAAATCGCACTTAAGTGGGATGATAAAACGTAGGTCGTACCGCTGCTATCAGATCGAACGATCACCGTTATATCAAGCGAAGGGAGCTTTGTTCCTTCGTTGCATTTCGCGATAACGGGATCGTCCCACTTGGAGATTTTTCCAGAGAAAATCCCTGCATACGCTTCTCGCGAGAGCTTAAGTTCTTTAGGACCATCAGGAAGATTAAACGCGAGAACAATTTTCCCCGCGGTCATCGGCAGCATGACGACGCCGCGTTTGACTTGAGATATCTCTTCTTCCGTCATCGCTGCATCGCTTGCAGCAAAGTCTACGGTCTCATTGATCAAATCTTTGATGCCCGCGCCGCTACCTTTTGCTTGGTAATCGACGGTAACTCCTGCTGTTTTCTTAGAATAATCCTGAAACCAACGCATGTAGAGCGGAGCGGGAAAACTGGCCCCCGAACCTTGCAGTTTTATGCGGTTATTGGTCGGTTTTGACGCATCGTTGTTACACCCAAGTGTGAGCAATAACGCGAGGGCAAGAATAGTTTGGCTGCGACTCAAGATCATTGGTTGTCAACACTTGGAAAGGAGCAGGTTTGGTCTAGCAGGTGAATCGTTCACCCATGCATCACCTGAATTTAAGCCCTCATTCCACCCGTCAAAGCAGTTCGTCTCAAGCACGCTTACACGATATTCTTCAAACTTTAACAATTGCAATTATCCAGGCATTGACTTATGCCAGAAATCCCTTGATTTCCACATGCCGACGCTCCACTCCCTGCGGTGTCTACGATGTTGATTGGGTCGATTTCCGTTGAAGGCGATCAAGTAATTCGTTGGTTGATTTCACCATCGCGCTTTCGTACTTCCTCCCATATTCGATGACGGGGTTCGCTGCAACACTTCATTCATCGACCAATGAGCTCGCTTTTAACAACACTTTTTCAAGTGTGGGGCGTGCTGAGATCTTTTGGCCGAACTCTGAAGGAGAATGAGAAATGAAGACCGAATCACCCAATAAGGCCAGTGGAAATTGCTGTGACGGCAAACTTGTCAAAGTCGCTGGTAACAAGCTAACGTCGACCAGTGTTAACGGAGATGAACACACCTACACCGTAGCTGAAGATGCCAAGGTGACATGCAATGGCAAGACCAGCAAAGCTGCCGAGATCAAGGCCGGTTCGACCATCCGAATGACGATGTGTAACGACGACAAGAACAAAGTGAACGCAATCGATTGCGGTAAACACATTCCTGATCTTGCCATGGCAAAAGCCTAAGTCTCGTTCTTGCCAGCACAGAACCGACTTGAATTTGCTTACAACACTTTTGAAAGAAAAAAAAATGAAGATCAATAAATTCGCGATCGCGATGTCCGTCGTTTTGTCGGCTGCCAACTCCCTTTTGGCTCAGCCTGCATCAAATCCTCCAGCAGATGAATCCACAAGCCGACAGCAATCTCCTAATGCTGAACAAACCAAGGATCAAACCTTCGCAAAATGCTTGATAATCTCAAACCAAGAACAAGTATTGCTCTCGCGATACGTGAAAGACAAGCTCTCCAACGAAGAAGTAAAGCAATTTGCAATTTTGTTAGAGAAAGACCATCAAGCTTGCCTGGAAAAGCTCAATGGCCTATCTGCAGCAACGGGAACCAATAACAGCATAAAGGTGAGGCCTGTTTCGACTGCAACAGCCAACAAGTCTACCAATGTTGACTTCCTGGAGTTGCAACAGGAGATTGCGACCCAGTGTCTAAAAGACACTCAAGAATACTTAGGCCAAAAAAAGGGTGCCGACTTTGATCGTTGTTTCGTAGCACTCCAAATTGCTAAGCACGCAGGGATGAAATCGACACTCACGGTCTTGCAACGGCACACGACTGGGAAAGTTCAAGGCGTCATCAAAGAGGGGCTTGATATGAACAGCCAGCACATGCAAAGCGCGGTTGAATTGATGGAACAACTCGCCAGTCAAGACTCGTCCGTAACGACCCAAGCACCTAAGTAGCTTGTGTCACATAATCCACAAGCGTCCCGAAAACCTTTCCCCGGCTCTTCGTCGGGGGGAGGTCGCTTGCAATTAAAACTCCAACATGGAAATACCGTGAAATACTCACCAATTCTTTTATCGCTCGCGTTGGCAATTTTTGGATGCGACACCGCAGCAAAAAAACCGACGAGCACAGACAACTCAGCTATCAACCAACGCGATAAAGCCGAATCCGCTAAAACGCCAATGGATCAGTTTGAGAACCAGAAAGATGTTGACATGACTGCCAAAATTCGAAGGCAGGTCGTGGACACAAAGATGTCGATCAATGCGCAAAACGTCAAGATCATGACTCAAAACGGGAAAGTGACCCTCCGTGGGCCTGTCGAGACATCCGACGAACGAGCACAGATCGAAAAAATTGCTCGCAATGTAGCGGGCGACAAGAACGTCGACAACAAACTCGACGTCACTGCACCCAAGTAAAATTACCCCAATAGAAATTCAAGGTTACTATCATGGCACATGCAATTTTCTGTACTGTTAAAACCTCGTTCGATGCAACCAATGTTGTCGAGCGTCTAAAATCCGCCGGCTTCGCGGCCAAAGATATCTCGGTCCTGTTGCCCGATAACCAAGGCTCACGAGATTTTGCTATCGACAACCAGACGAAATCACCCGAGGGCGCTACAATCGGCGCTGGTACGGGTGCAGTCGTGGGTGGCGGTTTGGGCTGGCTTCTCGGTATCGGAGCCCTCGCGATTCCTGGAGTGGGCCCATTTATTGCTGCAGGTCCTATCATGGCGGCACTCGCAGGATCTGCACTTATCGGTGTCGTCGGTGGCATCACGGGAGCTCTTGTCGGTATGGGGATTCCCGAATACGAAGCAAGAAAGTTCGAAGGCAAACTTAAAGGTGGCCGCTGTCTTGTCTCGGTTCATTCCGAAAATGAAATCGAAACCGAAAAGGCGAAAAAGATCTTTGAACAAGTAGAGGCGGAAGATATCTCTACCTCACGTGAAGCGTCTGTCGCCGCGAGTAGCTAACCGTTCAGTCTTATAGCGAGATCGGCTATCGCTACGAGTAGTCGATCACGCCTAGACTTTGAGCAATATGCCCCACGCGCCTTCTCGAAATGTAATTTCGAAGCGCCTTGTTAGGCGCCTGCTCAAAAAATCCCCAAAACCCGCTAGCGATCCGCCTCTTCAACCGCTTACAATTTGAGGCATGATCCTTCACCCCATCATCACACCCGCAAGCCCGTCTCTCGCATCGCCACTCTTCGATGCCTCGTTCGATTCCATCGAATCGCTCACCACCACTTTCGCTGCGTCTGTAGTACCTACTTTAGAAACCACGACCGTCACCGAAGTCGCATTAGGCTACCATCGCAAACCAACAGTACGCTGTGACAAAAATTTTTTGCTTGTCAAGCATCACGGGTAAAGACGGCGCTTTAGAACAAGATTGGAAAGGTCCTGCGGTATTTCCGTCACACTTGGCGCATGGGGCGATCGAGTTAGGCAAAAACTGGTGCCGAACTCAAGGCTCACCTTACACTCGGAAGAAACTTGATTGGTTTGACGGAACAAGTTCTGATGATGGTACAGTTGTAAGAAAGCAAACGCTTGACTTTTGCTGCTGTGGCGAAAACGCATTCTTTAAAACAACATCCAGTCCGAGTCCATAATGAGCATGTCTGTGTCGAGGTGTTTCCTATTGGTTCTTGCGTGTCTATCGATCGCTAACAACGATAGCGAGGAATTTAATCATCACAGGTCTATGCGTGATCGATATGAGACATATACGTTTAGCAACGATTTGCGGCATGGCTACTTTGCGAAAATGAAAGAAACAATCTATTCAGTTAAGGTTACTGAAGAAGATCTTGCGACAAGACCCAAATGGGATGGTTCTATTGAAAACCTACCTCTTTCAAAATCACGAGCACGAGGTTTGCTTCTATCAAAATCCGAGCAGTTTCTATCCGGCGAACGTGATTGGAGACTTGGCGAGGTCTGGCTATTCTCGGTTTCGGAGAAAAAGGGTGACTACGTTTGGTTTGGGGTCTTTAAAGGATTTCCAAAATCGGGCGGATATTCCTGGATACCTCAAGTACAACTAATTCTAGGGCTTGATGGCGAACTTTTGTTGCCACGTCCAGTTGAAGGAAAGGAAGGGCAATTCGTAGAGTACTTCAAGAAATCGCTTCTGTAGCAGCAGGCGGTTCACAGAATAAGAGATAGACACAGTCAGTAATGTCTCCGCCCAAGGCGGACGGGTAGCCGGTTGGTCTCGGTGGGCTGATTTGCCGTTTTCTCAATCTTTTCTCTATAGGTTTTCCAACGGTGTTTTGGATTTCCTAGCGTTCCGATCGGGGCTCACGCGAGCTATTAGATACCGTTTTCGAGCACTTTGTTGCACCGAATTCGGTCCTGGGCTCACCACTGTGGTTTATCCAAGTGGGAGCATGACTGAGCAGCTACCGACGACGCAAGTCGCACACTCCTTCTCCTCCGTCTGGCCGCAGGCCAGACGGAGGAGAAGGAGTGTAGGAAAAAAAGGGGGGGACGCGTATTTTAGCCACTCAGTCAGCGATCCACCGGCACGGGGCCGATGGCGGCGGAAGGATCGGTCGCATGGGGAACGCAACTTTCTCTGAGCTGCGGGCATTGTTGTGATCCAGGCAATGCACTTTGTTAGAACCGCGTGCTGAAGCACGATGCGTATTCTTGTTGGTGGAGCCACCAGTCCATCATGTTGAGCTGCATTCCTATTTACCCGCCCGAAGAATTCGACAGGGTCGAGTGGAGTTTACGATCACGAGGGGAGGGCTCTTGTAGTGGACGACGCTAGGAGGCCATTTGCACGGGAGACCGACTGTTACATTGTAGATAAGGTTCGTGCCAGGCGGTCGGGCCTCGTAGCCTCGTCCACTACCAAGAAGGGGATTCGTTGCATCATTCGCTACTAAGTGGTTTGTTTGGCGATAAAATTCGAAAGCACGAGTTCCTGAAACCGATGTAACCTATCCCTATCGTTGCGCTACAATAGATAACGATTAACACTGGACTGGCTCCGTATTCGAGCAATCTAGCTGTATCCAAATATCGATCTCCTGTTACCCACGCGATTGCAATGTAAATTCCATTTGCGAGCATGCAAAAATGGGCCACGAACCAGGCAGAGGAGTTATTTATGACTACGGCAACCAAGACCGGAATCAAAACCCCTGCCAATAACCCGGACCACAACGTGACCAGAGGCATGGGATCGGGCTCCAAAATGCTGTACGGAATACGCCACGGAACAACGCTCGCCGATTTTATGGAACCACCACAACAAAGGCCACCAACAATGTGCCCCATTTCATGAGTAAACGTCATTACCGCCCATGAAACTATCAACATAATCGCAAACCAAACATAACGATTATTCATCACTACAGATTGCGACTCCTTCGTGTATAAACCAATCGCAACAGGAAGTTATCGCATATGTCGACCTGATAACCTCGTTGCTTCGAATCTTGCTCGATCGCGTCTATGACCTTGTTCAAGGTATTCAGGTTGTAGAGGTAGTACCCCATCCCCCCGGAATGCGAACGAGAGGTCCATGAGCTTTCACCTTGAGAAGCGAGCACCACTTCTACTCGCTCTTGATATTTACCCTCGACGATTACACGAACGTTTCTCGGAAGTCGGCTTACTAGTAAGATCGAAATGGAAATGCCAAAAAACACCAACAACAGTCGCCGCAACGATAACTTCATGATTCCCGCCACCTCCCTTGGGTGAAACCATTGTATTACACATGCAACCCCGCAGCATGGCCAGTACTCCATGCTGCCTGGAAATTAAATCCGCCAATCGGACCATCGAGATCGAGAATCTCCCCCGCGAAAAACAATCCAGGATGTTTGCGGCTTTGCATGTCCTGAAAATTGACTTCGCCGAGCGCGACCCCGCCTGCCGTGACCTCCGCTTTAGCATAGCCTCTGGTACCATGGATCGGGATGGGAAGATTCTTAAGCGATTCGAGTAGTTGATTTTTACTTTTATTCGAGAACTCAGCGCCATGCAGGTCTTCTCTCAGCCCAAGCTGCTGCATGAGCGATTGAGAAAGTCGACGTGGAATGAGCTGCGACAGAATGTTGGCGATCGATTTTTGAGAAGTTCTTATTTCTCGCGACAACCAAGCCTCACATTCCTCGCGGGATTGATTAGGCACAAGATCGACAGCAACAGAACTACTCTGATCTGTTGGCAAATCAGAAACGCAACGCGAGACGTTCATAGCAGTAGGCCCACTCAACCCGAAGTGCGTCCAAAGCAAACCACCTCGAGCCGAAGATCTCTCGATTTTTCCAGATGCACTAGAGCCATGCAGTTTCGTCGTAACATTCACATCGTCGAGCGTAAGTCCACTAAGTTCATGAACCCAAGGCGTGTGCGAAAGAAGTGGAGTTAGTGCTGGTCGAAGGGGAGTGACCGTATGCCCAAAAGATTGCGCCCAGGGATATCCATCACCGGTCGTTCCGCAGCCACTGAAACTAAGTCCTCCTGAAGTGATCAAGACTGACTGGCATGTCAACTCGCTTGTCGTCGATCCAAAGTTCGCAGTAACGCCGAATCCCGATTCAGGAAGCGGCCGTACATTCGTAACTGGTGAACCAGTCCACAACTGCGCGCCGGCTTGATGAAGGCGTTTGACAATAGCGTCTCGAACGTCGATGGCGCGATCGCTCGCGGGAAAGATTTTGCCCGTTTCTTCAACTTTCGTTTCGACCCCTAGATGATTTAGTTCCTTGATCACATCTTGAGGAGAGAGCTTACTTAAAGGCGAGAGGAGAACTTTTCCTTGTTTACCAAAGGCCTCCGCTATTTTCCTGGTATCGCAATTGTGCGTGATGTTACACCGGGTGCCCCCTGACATAAGGATCTTGACACCCGCTTTGTTGTTTTTTTCTAATACGAGAACTCGTCGACCTCGCAGCGCAGCGGTTCCGGCAGCCCACAGCCCGGCTGCACCGCCACCGATAATGATCACATCCCAGGAAGATTGCATTTTTGAAAAGCTCATTGGAAGTCGAGACGATTTCGGGCGGTTGGGTTAAGATAGAGGCACGTTTAGAATTACGCTACCCGATAAAGATGGTCCGTTATGTCTACCGAAGCAACAAAAACCGAGGTTGGAAGCTACTTTATTTCCAACTATCCGCCTTATTCTCAATGGACCAGCGGATCGGTGCCATTGATTGAAGAGGCCATGAGCAATCCGCCTCGCGATGTACCTCTCGGGCTGTATCTTCATATTCCATTCTGTCGCAAGCGGTGCAAGTTCTGCTATTTCAAGGTTTTGACCAACGTCAATGCGGAGGAAATCGAACGTTACGTGTCCGCCCTTTCGCGAGAAATCGAGATCGTTTCGCAACAAAAAGCAATGGGTGGACGTCCCATTCGTTTTGTCTATTTCGGCGGTGGCACCCCCAGCTTCTTGAGTGTCAAACAGCTGCACTCTCTTTTTGAGCGATTGCATAAAAGCATTACTTGGGAGAAAGCCGAGGAGGTTACCTTTGAATGCGAACCTGGAACGTTAAGCGAGCAAAAAGTTCAGGCTTTGCGCGAGCTGGGTGTTACTCGATTAAGTTTGGGGGTGGAAAATTTTTCGGACGCAATTCTTGAAGAGAATGGTCGAGCTCACCTTTCAAAAGAAATTAATCGAGCCTGGGAGTGGATCACCAAGGCCGGTTTCCCGAATGTGAATATCGACCTCATCTCCGGGATGGTTGGAGAGACATGGGACAATTGGCGAGAGAATGTGCGACGGACGCTTGAGCTGTCCCCGGAAAGCGTGACGATCTATCAGATGGAGCTACCGTTCAATACTGTTATTTCCAAGGGGCTGCTTGAGACTAAATCTGAGTCGCCGGTGGCAAGCTGGGAAACGAAACGTGATTGGGTTCGATATGCTTTTGAGGAGTTTCAAGCAGCTGGTTACTCGATAAGCAGTGCCTACACGGTCGTGAAAGATCCTCAAAAAGTCAATTTTTCCTACCGAGATAACTTGTGGCAAGGAGCCGATCTCTTGGCAACGGGCATAGCCAGTTTTGGGCATCTGTCCGGCATTCACTACCAAAACGTACCAGAATGGGCCCAATATCTCGGTGCCTTGCTAGACGAAGATCGCTTGCCACTCGGTCGCGCCTATCAGCCGACACCGCTGCAATCCTTGATTCGCGAAATGATTTTGCAACTCAAGAAAGGATATCTAGATGTGGGTTACTACCAATCCAAGTACTCCGAGAACATCTATGATCATTGGCAGTCCGAGTGGGACGAGTTGGTGACAGAGGGATTTGCCGAATTGGATTGGGGCTCCAATCAGGCAGTCCATAAGATTCGTTTGACCATGGACGGGCTGCTGCGAGTTGATGGCCTATTGCCGCGATTCTTTGAGGAGCATTTGCGAGGAGTGCGATATACATGAGCACATCACTCACCTTTATGATGGGTGAATTCAGCGCCGAATTTCCGTGCGATCGCAGCTATATCAAAAACCACATGTGGGCAATGCCAAAGACAAATGGGGTTATTCGATTTGGCTTTTCCGCTTACGCAGTGCGATTACTTCAGGACGTTTACTTCATCGATTTTGATATCGCTGTTGGATCCGTCCTATCCCATCGACAGGAATTTGGCAGTATCGAAAGCAAAAAAGCGGAGAGTGGAATGTATGCCCCGATCGCAGGTGAGGTCACAGCCATCAACGACAGTTTATTGGATGATCCCTCTTTGATTAATGTCGACAAGTATGGAGTTGGATGGTTACTGGAAATGTCAGGAACGGACGACAGCGGACTCTTGTCGCCCGAAAAATATCTTGAACACCTCGCTTCTGCTTGGGAGGTTGCGCAGCGGACAATAAAAGGACAAGCCAACACGGAAGATTGAGTTCACATTTTCCATCATACTAGGCCCGGATAATTTATTGTGCGATCGGTAATCATAGCAGCCAATCCCAAGTCAGGTTCGAAGAGTCGAATGGAGTTGGTTGATCAACTGGCCCATCGATTAAGCGAATACGGTTTTGAGGTTCGTATCGAATTTCAGCTTAGCGATTTGGTAACGAGAATCTCAGAACGTTTGGAAAGCGGTTCTCTCGCTGCGGTTGTTGCAGCAGGGGGTGACGGTACAGTCAATGCTATCGCGACTCGCACTCCTCCGCAGGTTCCCATCGCCGTACTGCCTTTGGGTTCAGAGAACTTATTGGCCCGGTACTATGGTTGGGATCGATCCCCCGAAACGTGTGCAACGCGCATTAAGAACGGGAACACCACAGTAATCGATGCTATGGAGATCAACGGCCAGTTAGGGTTAATTATGGTATCGATCGGATTCGATTCGGAAGTCGTTCGATTGGTGCATACCAACCGCAAGTCTCATATCACGCGCTGGGCATATCGTTATCAGGCCATTAGGGCTTGGTTAACATATCGGTGGCCAGCCCATAAGATCCACTATCGCATAGACAACTCCCATCAAGAGGAAATCGTTCAGGGGCAGTGGATCTTTGTTTTCAATATCCCCAAGTATGCGACGGATTTACACATTTTGGATAATGCTGATCCCAGCGATGGATTGATAGATTTAGGGATGTTCACCAAAAGTGGTCCAATACGCGGACTCTTTCAGTACTTTGATGCGCTGCGAGGACGCCACCGCCAGAGATCCGACTGGACCGAACGGCGGGTTACCGAACTGCGATGCGAGAACATTTCTAATGGCAAGGGTGCACTCCGTTATACATCAACCTATCAATTTGATGGCGACAGTGGTGGCTGCATGCCCATGCATATTAAAGTGCTACCCAAGCGAATAAAGTTACTGCGGTAGACCGATTCTAAATGGCTTAAAGCTCTTCAATGCTTTCGACAATTCTATCCACCATTGCCTCAGTGGTTTTCGGGTTAAAGAACACCGCTTTCCAGGCTGGGATATCAATGCCGTGTGGACAATAACCAAAGCTAGTCGTAAACCCTAAACGTGCATCCATCTTAGGGTCCATCATTTTGCTTCGTTTGTCGAAAAGACGACGTATCTCGGGTAGATAACGATGGCGTTGCTCTGCCGATAATTCGTTATTCACAAGCTTTTGGAAGATCTCCTCAGCGTTACGGCCTTTAGGGAATACCCACCAATTTACGGAAGCACCGGGCGTATCCTGATTGAGAACTTTGCAATAGTCTAATGACGCAAGTTTGGACTTTAAGCGATCAGCAAGTTCCAGCGATCGAGCCAGGAGCATTTGCCATCCGGTAAGACCGATACCATTAAGTGATGCCATGACACTGTACGGTCCGAATGCGGGGCGAGAACATTCCAGTGTAAACAATGCGGGATCGCGATTCGCTTGCGCATCAGAAAAATACGGCGTATCGGAAACAGTACGTGCAAGATACTTAAGATCTTCGCGTCGGTTCACGATAAAAGCACTAGAGGGGTAATGGCCACGACCCATTTTATGAAAATCGATCGTCACCGAGTCTGCTTTGCGCAGACCCTTATTCTTTTGCTGAACGCGAGCAATAAGTTCGCATACGTTCTTTTCCATCTCCAGCGGATTGGCTCGCACATTATAGTCTGAGAGCATAGATAGAGCCCACCCAACCGCAGCATCCACGTGCACTTGCGGTCTAGGTGCACCATATTGTTTTGACTTACTCTCGATGATTTCTGATATTGCTTCAATGTCATCGTATCCGAAACCATCCGTTGTACCAAACGTGCAGCAAACGTAGGCGACCCTCGCGCCGGTCGTATAGAGCTCATCCAGTTTCGACTCCAGCAGATCTGTGCGCATGGCCAAGTTATGATCTGTGGGTATCTCTATAAGATTCGAAGTACCAATCCCGAGCCACCCGGCTACGGTCTGATTAGAGTAGTGACTCGCTTGGGAGCAGAGTCCCACGACACGTTCCCCTCGCAAACCATTTTGCATCGCCCCAGGAAGAACTTTTTCGAGGCCAATTTTTCCTCCATACAGGTTGGAGATCGTACCTCCGATCGTGAACACCCCCCACGGGTCTTGGGTGTGATAGAAGATCAAATTGGCGAGTGTCGTTATCGCTTTGACTTCGAGTTCATTGGAACGTTGGCTGTAGCGATCGGTACACAGATTGGGGTTCTTGAGGAGACAGGCTAGCATTCCAATAAGAGACGCGTTATTGGCTGGCCCGCGAACGTTTTCTAGATGCAGCGGGTTGTTCCAACTGTCGGTCCCCCAGAAGTATGGGAAGACCACATCGCGAGCATCTTTCAGGTTGCCTGGCAGGTTATGAATTTCGGGGTTTGCGCGAGCTGTTTCGTAGTTTTGGCTCATGATCTCGGCTGGGCTCAGAGCCGATTCTGCTGCGGTGGCAGATAAAAGTTCGGTAAAGATTTGGGAAATGGCGGGTTGCTGCCAGGAAAAAAAGGTGTCGATCAGGTCCTGGTATCTTTTTCGATCCATGATGAAATCCTTGGTCCAATCTATGTCTGTCGAAGGCGGGAGAGACACCGCTAGGCCATCCAGAAGCTGGATAAACTAAAGCCAGCGTTGCTCGGCGGCTCGATGGTCCGGTTGCTTGGGGCGGTTAGGAAGATTCCGTAAAGTTTAGGGAATATACCAGTTGGAGCCATTTTCGGAGTTATCCAGCGTTAGAATTGGTAATTCTTAACTCGGCGAGTACTGGACGGGCGAGAATTTCTAACGATCATAGAAGGACTGCCTTGTGATCCGGGGGACGCCCGCGAATGCCCCCATACATCCTTGCCTCATCGTGTTAATCACCTATGGTTTTCCCACTCGTCTCTCTCGCGATCGCTTGTTTAATTGCGATACTGGCAACTCCTGTGGCGAGAAGGATATGCGTTAGCATAGGATTAGTCGACCATCCTGACAGCCATCGAAAACTTCACAGGGAACCAATTGCTCTGTGTGGTGGCATTATTGTTTTGCTTAGCCTGTTTGTTACAACAGCACTGATGCTTGGAACAAGAAGTGATTTTGCGACCGTTGCATACGTAAAGTTATATCAAGTTATAGCGTTAGCAGTTGGTGCCATTGCGATTGTCACCCTCGGAGTGATAGATGATCGTTTTAGGATGCGAGGTCGTCAAAAGCTAATGGGACAGGTTCTAATTTGCCTTTCCGTTATGGCTTTCGGTTTTCAGGTGCCTCCGATATCACTTTTCGGTTACACGATCGAATTGGGAATATTAACGGTGCCCATTACGCTAGGCTGGCTATTGCTCACGATTAACTCTGTCAATTTGATTGATGGGGCAGACGGCCTTTGTTCGTCTGTGGGGTGGATTGCCTCTGCCGCTATTGCAAGTTTGGCATGGATGACTGGAAACCACGTAGAAGCCATGGTCGCTGCTGCTCTCGCAGGATCACTTTTGGGGTTCCTGTTCTTTAACCTTCCCCCAGCCAAGGTTTTTCTCGGTGATGCCGGGAGCATGTTTGTAGGACTTTTTCTCGGTCTACTATCCATCACCTGTGTTCGCCGAGGTAATGAGCCGCTTCCTATTTTGGTACCTTTAGGTTTACTTGCCATACCCATATTTGATGCCAGCATGGCGATCGTTCGGAGAACGCTTGCAGGCAGAAGCATCTTTACGGTGGATCGCGGACACTTGCACCACAATTTGATGCGTCTCGGAATAAAGAGCAATCTACTGGTAGGAGCAATCTCTATCCTCAGCGTACTAACTTGCGGAGGTGCGGTCGCGACAGGGATCTTTAGCAGCGATTGGATTGCAATTGTTTGTATCACAGTGGCCCTGGGTTCTTTGGTTTTTAGTCGAGCATTTGGATTCGCTGAGTTAGAACTGCTTTGCAAGCGGGTTATGGGTTTCTTGAAGAGTCTTGTCAGTCGCGGCGGCTTGAATGCCAGTGCTGCACGTGTTCAAAAGGTAAGGCTTCAAGGCTCTCGGGAGTGGGAGATTGTTTGGAGCTCATTGGTTGAGTTCGCCGAAAAGCATGGAGTTGCCAAGATAGCTTTGGATCTGAATATGCCTTGGTTACACGAAGGGTTTCACGCAAATTGGCACATTGCGAAAATGCCTGATTCTTCGGAACGCTGGACGTTAAAGATTCCGATCCAGTCCCAGGGCAAGATTTTGGGCAGAGTAGAAGTCGCAGGCCGACTGATGGGGACCGAGTCCTATTTCATCATTGAACGGCTAATGGAGTTACTTGGGGAATTGCAGCCTCGAATTCAGGCCGTGCTAGATGACTTTGAGGAAGTCCCGCCCAGCCTTTTCCGTCCAACGGTGAGGGTTGTTCGCCCAACCGATTCCTCGCCATCTCTACTGGATTCCCAGGACATACACCTCAAAGCACAATAGATTTGCAGCAATTGGCTTGCCTTTCCTATTGCGGCAAAACCAATCTTTTCTGAAAGAACTCGAAGAAGATTTGCTAGCGATTGGGAAATCTAGCGCAGCGTCAGAACGTAGTTTTTCGCTATACTAATTGGGGCCTAGACTGCAAAAAACCGAGTCATGGGTACGATAACTACTACGCATTTGGAGCCACATGAGTTCTGCGACCAACACCGCGTCAGCTGCGCAACCTCAACCTATCACGACAAACTCAACAACTCCCCCTGTTGCGAAGACACCTAATGAACTCATCGTTCGTGAAACGGTCGAGAGTTTGGCTGTTGCTTTCATACTTGCGTTGCTTTTTAAAGCATTCGTTGCCGAGGCCTTTGTTATCCCGACGGGCTCCATGGCTCCCACTCTCATGGGAGCTCATAAGGATATATTGGGCGAAGAAACTGGGTATCGCTTCCAGGTCGGAGCTAGTTCTGAATTTGATAATGATCTAGGCAAGAAAAACGAAAGGTTCGTTATCGGAGCGATCTGCCCGATTTCTAGAAAACCCCAAGTAATAAGTCCTCTTCGAGACAAGAATGAGAACACCTTTTCAGGAGACCGAATCCTCGTAAGTAAGCTTGCTTATGTTTGGAATACCCCAAAGCGATGGGACGTAATCGTCTTTAAGTTTATCGAAAAGGCTCGGCAGAATTACATCAAGCGATGCATTGGTTTGCCGAGCGAAACCGTCCGAGTATTCGGTGGTGACATCTACATCCGCCCGTCTACGAACTCGCCGTTTGAAATCGCTCGCAAACCACCACATGTCATGTCAGCCATGATGCAGTTGGTTAACGACACCCATTATGTACCGAAAGCCTTTATCAATGCCAACATACCAGCTTCTTGGCAATCGCTTGAGAAGGACGGATCAGCCTGGAAATCGGATTGGTCTTCAGGAGCTTGGACGGCCCAGGGAGAGCAGAAGTCCGATAAAACCGCGTGGTTACGATACTTTCACCGAGTAATCGACGTAGCCGCTTGGCAAACGCTCGATAAGACCGGTGCGTTACCTGTTCCGTTGAATCCTCGCCAGCCAAGACTAATCACAGACTTTACGGCCTACAACTCGTATGTCGAGTCGGATCAGGATCCCAGTTCCTATAAAGGCGAACCAGAAAAATGGCTGGAAAGAGCCGCTGCTGAAATCGCTATTAAGTACCGCGATCGAGGCGCATTGAGCAACGACGGAATTCACTGGACCGGCGATCTCGGGATGGAAGTTGACTTTGAGACAGCGAGCGGGACTAAGTCTGTGTCCCTAATGATTGTTGAATCTGGTCTCAAACATGTTGTTTCAATCGATCTATCGAACGGTAATGCCACCGCCGAAGTGCGACGGAATGATGAATCACTCTCGATTATCGAAGATGGCTCAAATGGCAGCAAATCCGCGTTGGCCCCGACGAGCGTGAGATCTGGGAAGAAACACCGAATTAAGTTTTCCAATATCGACGAACAACTAACTATGTGGGTCGATGGGCGAGTGGTCAGCTGGTCACCTAGTAACAAACTTTCTGTTTCGTCACTCCTGCTGCCAACAGAACGAGGGCCAACAGCAACCGAGACAGATCCTCTGGATGGTGCACCTCTCGGTATAGGAGTTTCCGGTGGAAGCATGACCGTCACACGAGCAAAAGTCTATCGAGACATTTACCACATCGCATACGGCCCGAATTCTGGACAAGGTCTTATCTCCGACTATCGAGTTTCGGGCCCCCAAGGCTTCGCTCAGATCGTTCGCGATTCGGTCACGGATGAAATGCGGGAGACTTACGCGAAAAACGCTCATGGAATTCCAGCTTCTGAACTCAAGAAAAAGATGCCCGCTGAAGTTCTGGATCGTTTCGCACTCGCATGTGACCCGGCTGCGTGGGGAAAGAGCGAGATGATTAGCACTCGTTCGACTTACGAGTTCCAAATGATGGACGATTGGTTTTTTCCCATGGGTGATAACTCGGCAGCTAGCTACGACGCGAGATCATGGCGTGACCATCACACCCCGCAACGATTAATGATTGGCAGAGCGGTGGTCGTTTTCTGGCCACACTTTTGGAATGCACCGATTCCGTTCTTTCCAAACTTTCAACGGATGGGACTTATTCGGTAATCTCAGTCCCAACGCATAATCCCCAAACCTAACGTATCACACCAACAAGCGAATCGCGAACATGGATGTTCTGCAAGTAGATGGATTAGAAAAGACCTATGGCCGCCGCAAGGTTGTGGATGGCGTTAGCATGCGGGTTGGCCAATCAGAAATCGTTGGATTGCTCGGCCCAAACGGCGCTGGCAAATCGACCAGCTTCCGAATGACTTGCGGATTGGTCATGCCGGATCGAGGCAAAGTTTTTCTCGGAGCAGAAGAAGTTACGTTCTGGCCTATGTTTCGGCGGGCCCGTGACGGGGGCATGGGCTACTTGGCGCAGGAATCGAGTGTCTTTCGAAAGCTCACGGTTGAGCAAAACATCTTGGCCATGCTCGAGTTGCTTGGCGTTGGCAAGAAAGAACGCAAAGAACGCACCGACCAACTTCTCGAACAATTCAAAATCACCAAAATTCGAAAGTCCAAAGCGTCAAAGCTTTCTGGGGGGGAACGCCGAAGACTTGAGATTGCGCGTTGCTTAGTCTCCAATCCACGCATCATCATGCTCGACGAGCCCTTTGCAGGGGTCGACCCTGTCACCGTACAAAGCATCCAAGAGACCATTTTTCAGCTCCGTGATAATGGAATTTCTATTCTGATCACCGATCACGCCGCTTTGGAAATCCTAAACGCTGTAGACAGGTGTTACGTCATCAATGAGGGCAAGGTCATGTGCGAGGGGGTACCGGAGGAAGTGAAAAAGCACCCCAAGGTTCGCGAAAAATACCTCGGCAATATTCAAGGCGAAAACTAAGGGAATACGGCAATTCCGTGCCATGTGCTGGCAAGATCCAGATTTCTTAATGGTGAATTCCTAGAGTTTTTTGGCTGCTCCTGAGCTGGTTTCGTACCTTGTACCAATACCCCAAGTCTCGGAAAGTTCTTACACTAGTACACCGGGCCCACGCTCGCGTTTTCGTCCTTTCCCCTTTACCCATTCGAAAGAATTTTTATGCCTATCGGTACTACCTTTGATAATGTGCTCGGCACCGTTGGAAATACGCCAATGATTCGTATCAACCGATTG